>Ga0098060_1000588_pt1 | contig 16092 bp, 13 predicted proteins | sample 21_taG_FD_77063 | JGI IMG/M metagenome (GOLD analysis project Ga0098060, IMG submission 77063) | Marine viral communities from the Subarctic Pacific Ocean - 21_ETSP_OMZ_AT15319 metaG | ecosystem: Environmental > Aquatic > Marine > Oceanic | place: Pacific Ocean | collected 2015-01-19 | reverse complement strand
GATGATTAGCTGACCGCCCGTTGACAGCAGATACTCGCTATCGTCTTCAGTGCCAACGCTCGTGTTTCCGAATCTAACATTTCCAGTAAGGTTACCACCCGCTAACGGTAGATGACCTACTTGCGAATAATCATATGCAGCTTCCCATTGCAGCGAATTAGACGCAGCACCGTCCGCATAGATTGTGCCTGGAGCCAGGAAATTCCCGTTATTGACGAATGAGAAGTTAGTTCCGCCGCCTGCATAGTTAAGTAACAAATTAGTTGTTGCTTGCGTGACATCAGCGTGAAGGTGCCAAGCAGTTGCGTCTGACGCGCTACTGTCTTTCCAGTAGATTCCTGCGTCACCACCAGCGGATGAAAGCGTTAAATCCGACTGAGCTTTGATCGGATGACTGAACTCAAAAGTGTCTGTTGCAGTTTTCCAGAGGAGCGTTGCATCAGTTGTGGAGTTGACTGCGTCTTGAATGATGATGCCCGCATTGTTTGCAGTAGACGAAGAATCACCCGTAGAATAGTTTAGGGTTATATCCTTATCGGCAACGGTCAGATCGGCCACGTTAATCGTTGTGGTCGTTCCCTGCACGGTTAGGTCGCCAGTGATAACTAAATCACCACTAATCGTACCGCCCGTGTTCAGCAGCGAAGAACCTGAAGTGCTGACAAAGGTATCGTCTGTTGAGCTTGCGATGATCGTTCTAGTGTTACCAGAAGCAGGTTTGATGGCGTACAGTCTGCGGAAGTCTTCTAGCGAGCTTTGCGTTTCATCAGTTCCAAGGATCACGCCTGTGCCGGACAAAGACGAATCCAAAGCAGGAGTTGTTGATGTGGTTAATGTCGTACCCGCTAACGTGGCAATTCTAGCGTTAACTTTTACGTTGTAAGTACCAGCAGAGGAGAAGGTAAGATTCTTTGATGATCTAACAAACGTTCTCGCGCCTGCAATTGACGGATCAGAAATTGCTTCAGACGCGCCGATATCTGCATAGATAATGCCTACACCGCGACCGTTAATTGTTAAGACGTTAACGCCAAACTGCGATGAAGTTGCGCTTGTGCCGCTGACAAAAGTAAATTCTTCTGTGGCTGTTGGCGTTCCGCTGTAACTTCCTCCGCTCGCTTTTACAAAGTATTCAACGATCAGCTTTACTTGACCAATCATTGTGGTTACTGCGCTTTCACTTGCGGCAGCGAAGGACAGATTACTCGTGTTTGGATTCTCGCCAGACTCACCAGTTTGATTGATATCTATCTGAACCTTCGGCTCAAAAGTATATGTCTCACTTGATGCACCTGTCGTGAACGTTATCTCGTCCGCGTTGTTATCTAAGCGACCCGCAACTTCGCTAACGCCTACGCCAGAATTTGCGCTAATGTTGCCTAACCCAACACCGTGAAGTCCTGTCGCGTCTAAGATGACTTGACCGTTTTCGTCGTACACTCTGATGTTTGCCGCATCAATGTGACCGTCTTTGTCTACGCGAAAGGCAGCAGACTCAGGCACAGAGTTACCCGCATAAAACCGATACAACGCATTGCTGCCATCCATGACCGCAATGTCATTGGACGATCCGGCAGTGAATTTAGAACCTGTGCTTACGTCTCCAGTAAATGCGCCAGCGGATGCGTTGACAGTCCCCGTGAACGTTCCGCTAGTCGCTGTTATGTTGCCAGTGACTGATAGGTTGCTACCGTCAAAGGTTAACGCTTCAGTGCTTGAGTTGCCGATGCTGAACTTGTAACCGCTATCGTACCCAAGAAAGAATCCAGTGCCGCTGTTGTATGCGCTTTGGCCGCCCTTAATAGAACCGCCTTGGTTCATTGTTAAGCCGCCCTGCGTGACGGTTGTGCCAGCCTCCAATCCGCTTGTGGCTACTGCTTGCCCCGTTGTGGTTGTCGCAGATCCAGTGTTGATTGAAATTGTGTCGCTGTTTATATCAACGCCGATCGTTGGATTTGCTACGTTGCTCCAGTTGACAGCAGTCGCTAAGACGGTAACGGTTACTGAAGAAGTTGTAGAGTTTGGTTCGTAGACAGAAACTTCACTGACAGTTGTTCCAACATTCTTTTTGGATCTTATCCAATAATATCTGGTATTTCCTACCGCGATTGAGTCTGCTTCGTTGTTCCCATCATGAACAAACTGAGTCCCGTCTGTGTCACCTATTTTTACCGCATTGTTGACGTTGTTTGTAGATGAAGAAAACACCTCAATTGTTGCGTAGTCAGCAGGTCTGCCTGGATTTACCCAGTTGAGAAATACTTTACCCTCGCCGGAAGCTGCCCGTAATCCTGAAGGACTAGGAACGCCTCTGAACGCATCTGTGATGCTACCTGACGCTGTTATAGTCGAGTATTCATTAGTAGGGGCTACTGTCGGATCGGCGTAAGAAGTGCTTGAGTCTTCTCTCAGGGTAAGATTAACACCACCCTGCTCAGAGAACGTCCAATCAACGCACTGAAATACTTTATTGGTCCAACTTAATTCCTCAATGGAAACTTGAACTCTGTCTCCGGCAGCAATTCTAAGTGCAGACAAATTAGCGGGGAATGTAATGATTTTCTGCTGATCACTTAACTGAATTAATTTGTGGGAAAGTCTTTGCGCTCCGTATGACGAATTGGTCATAGGGTACTGAACTTCTTTCTCTAACACCTCACCGTTATCTCTAGTAACAGCATCAGCTAACTGAACTTTAGGAAACTCGGAAGACTTATGGTTCTGAGACGGATCAACAAACAATCCTTTGATCGTGTTGAACCTGTCTGATCTTTCCAGAGATGTTTTGATGCTGATAGCGCCGATCAAGTCATCTTCGTTCAGGCTTTCAGTCGGAGCTTCGTAAATACCTGCATGAAGAATGTACTTACCATTAGAGTAAACAAGACTTCCGTTCATTGAAGAAAGAATCTTGTTTATGTTCTTCTGGTGTTTGTCGGTGGCAAATATTACACCGTTACAACTAAATCTAGCCTCAGTTCCTCCAGGCACTGAAACACTAACATCACACCCGTTTGCAGCGGTGATGATTGCTGCCCAATCAATCTTAGCGGCAGAGATCCCCATGCCAAGCGTGGCATCCATGAGATAGTCAGCAAGACAAAGAGCAGGATTAGTAGAATAGTCAATGTAAGAGGCGTTAGTCGGATTGGCTCCTGCTTCGTTGCCCGCAGTTACATCTAGCCGTGGGTCATAAATAGACTTGCCCTGAACCAGAGCTTTTACGTTTTGCGGAGCATACTTTTCCCATGTTTTTGCTGAATGCTCGTTTAAAGTCCACTTCATCGCCAAATAAGCAATGCCATCGCCGCGATGACTTGTGGTGTAATTTGGCAGCGGAGTCAACAGGCCGTCCGCTGTTTGAGACGCGTCTCCCTGATGCTTGTTGATCGTGCAAATGGCGCTTGAGTTTTTAAACCCGAAAGGACCAGAACCACGGACCTGTCCACCCGCAGCATTACCAGAGTTTATATCTGCGTTTGGTATAACAAGATCATCCATGTGGATGTCGGTGATGCTGTTTAGTTTGTGTCCTGCGAGAACGATAGCCTGATAAAAGTCTTCGTTGTCTGTCCCTGCAAGACCCACAAACGATATCGGTCCTGAGACCAGCGCCTCACCATAGATTATCTTCTGTGGTTCTGTGGTTGATTTAACAGTCCTTTGCCTAGAAGCGTCTGTATCAACGGTAGGTATGTCAACTTCAAAAAGAGACATTGCTTTTTTAGCAACAAGCGCACCTCCAACGACTACCGCAGCACCAACCACTAAGCCACCGTATGTACCCAGTGCGGCTGTTAATCCGGTCGCACCCACAGCGCCAGCAACCGCAAAGCCAATCTTCGACAATAATACTGCTGCTTGAAAAATTACTGGTGGCATAAGATCCACCCCGCTGCTATATATTCAGATGGAATTCTGATAAATCCTTTTTGCGTTAAACAAACAGCTTCTTTACTCAATTTAACTCCTAACAACTGCCCAGACGGAAGCTTTAAAATAACAGGGCTACCATCTGGAATGCTATCAATGTCCTCTGTTGGCTCACCTAGAACGGTTGAAACCGTGTCTTCTAAATCGCCGTTACTCTTGATAATACTGTATGCGTCTTCTTCTGAATTATAGTTGAAATCGGCAAGATAATCTTTGCCTGTTAGCTCTTTTACAATGAATCCTGCAAACTGGCAGCAGTCCACCGACCCGTAATCAAAGTCTTTTTTCTCCCACTTGTTAAGCGCCTGTAGAACCCTAAGCTGCATTAACGAGTATCCCCTTCACCTGTTTCGTCTGGATCAGTCTCATAGTTGAAGTTGTTGCCTGAAGTTGGCGCACCCCATTTTATCTTTGCACCCTCTACTTTGTGCATAAAGTTAAAGAACAAATCACCTGAAGACTTTTCCTGTTGAGCGACATTGGTGTACATCAAATTTAGAGAACGGTTGAAGTTTGACAGCTCAGATTCAGCGACTAGCTCAATTGCATCACCTCCGTCTGCTCCGACAGTTACGTTCATTTGATCCATGAAACCCGCCCATATCTGAGTCGGGTCCGCAATCAAAGTGTCATCAGCTTCAAGCACCCCAAGATAAACCGTCACAGGATGAAGATAATAATCCTCGGTCAATGCAGCGCCGGATATTGTTGCGTCTAATCCGCTTAAAGTCAGAGTGATAGCGTACGGGCTAACATCAAGCCCTTCTTGGACCTGACTAATAGATCCTAGATCACCTACACCTAGCCAATCCTGAGATCCCCAAGTATACGTTCCGATTGAGTTATGAACGTATACGGTTCCAGACGGAAACTCTAGCTTTGCGAAAGTAACAATCGCGACATGCTGTTGCGCCAATGCTGTCGCTACATCATTAGGAAATCCTCTACTCATGCCAACACATCCTCTACTGCGTCTATCGTGAACGATGACACCAATCCAGGCTTGGTATCCCAAGACGCTGAACTTGAAAGCATGAACACTCCGTAGATTGGCTGAAGATAATCTATCTGCTGATTGTCAACGGTTGGCTTTCTGATCGGAGGTGCAAGCGGCATACCATTGGTTGTAGTAGTCGTACCGTCACTGTTTGGTTTTGCAAAACTTAGTGCGCCGGCAGAACTGTTTACATCCTCTGTCACCATGTGCAACTCGTTGTTGAAAGCAACATAATCTCCCGCCTTCAGATATCCGGTCGTTGTGCCAGATGCGCCGTCAACTACCAAGACAGATCCCGTTTGATTCGCGCCATTGACTAGCAAAGTGTCATCAGATGGCGCAAGACCGCGCTTTGTCGCTGAGTGATCGTACAAATACATGCGATGCTCCTGACCATTCAATTTAGCAAGAAATGCCTGCATGATGGCACGATCATTTCCGGTGAGGTTGTTAAATTGCATGCTAACCTTCCACAGAGACCCCTTCCTCGCGACAGTCTGAACCGCATTTGTCAGAGGACTTTGAAACGTCCTTGTATTAGTCACTAACTCAAACGTGTTAGATGATGGCGTTATTGACGGGAACATATAAACAGTCATTAGATAAATCTCCTACGCCTCATGAGGTCTTGTATTGAAGCAACTGTCTGTTGTGAAGTCTGCTGCATTGCAGCGCGAATCTTCATGTCCACATTGGCATCAGCACCAGATGCGTCTATGTTGTTGACTATCGTAACTCCTCCGTTTTGACCCTTAGTGTGGTCAATTACCGTTTCATTCGGGTGAAGGATTGCAGGGAAACCACCCTTGCCGTCCATGCCTCCACTTCGGCCTCCGCTGCCAGTGAAACCACCTCCATCAAAGCTTTGAGCCTTGATCTGGGCAACCTGCCCCAATCCGGCAGCAATAACACCACCAGCCATAACGTAGTTTAAAGGAGGCGGGTAACTCTTATAAGCTACCGTTGCCGCAGTAGCCGTGTTCATTACCGCATTAGCGATGTTGAACGCCTTGCTAATTGCAAAAAGCTTCTTGTTGTTCTTTGCTATACCGTCAAATTGACTACCAAGCTCTCCCAATACATGCTGGGTCTGCTCTGTAGCAGAAAGCTTATTGAAGTCCTCAAGCCTCTTAGCACCCTCAATAGTAGCCTTTTGCAAGAAGGACATTCCTTCTAATTCGTCCGATATACCTTTGTCTAATAGAGCTTTCTTCTTCTCGTTGAAATCCTCAAGGACTTGCAACTGATAATCTCTGAACTCCCGTTCATTAATCACACCAAGTGCTAGATTTTCTACAAGAATCATATTTTGGTTAACCATAGATTCTTTTAATACTTGTTCTTCGGTCAACAAAGATTGACGTAAACTTTCTAACTTACCTTTAGCACTCTCTACCTTTTGCGACTTTTCTTGTGCGTCTTGGAACTCTTTAAGGCGCTTTATTGCAGCATCAAACGCCTTTCTTTGCGTTTCACTTAACTGATCTGTAAGAGCGTTTGCCTGGAGCAGTTCTATGTTGCTATTGCCAAGTGCGTCAGCTTGAGCTACAACACCCTCTACAAAAGACCTCTTGGATTCTGCCAGAGCTTTTTCTTTGGCCGCTGCTTCGTCTGTAACCCTGTTAGACTCTTCTTGATTTTTTACTCGCTTTCTCAGCGCCATTACAAGATTTATTTGACCTTCCTTCACGCCTTCGCTTGCCAGATTATGGCGAATAAGAGCTTCTTCGCCCTTTTCTAAAGCGATTAATTCCCTTTCATACTCCTGAACGGCCTGAGCAAATGCCGCTGTTGCATCTTCTTTTGCTTTTGTTGCATCGTCTACTGCTTTGGTTGAATCCTTGTATGCCTTGTTAGTGCCGTTTAAAATATCCTTTAATAGCTGTTCTTTTGTAGCGGCATCCTTAACGGCAAATACGTTTTCTCTCAAAGTGCTATTTATTTCAACTAGCTTATGGTTCTTTTTGTCTGACGCATCCCTAGAAGAAACCAGTTTATGAGTATAGTCCGCTAGAGCTATGGCAGCTTCAGACCCACCTTGCCCCAAAGCAAAGAACATGGTTTGCAGTTTTTTTGCCTCTTCTTTGCTGACGTTAAGCTGTTTTGACATGTGAGCAAAGGAGTCTCCCATCTTGATCACGCCGTGCATCTCTGTCCCGCCAAGAGCGTCACTAAGCCTTAGATCAGATGCTGCCTTACCAAAATCCTTCATCGCTAATTCGGCAGCTTTAATTGAAGTTACCAATGCGATCTGTATTCTAGCTTCAGCAAGCTCTTTGCTTTCTTTTGATAGTTTTGCGAACTCCTTGGTAACCTTCGCGGTGGAAGAAAGAAAATCAACTTCCAATATTTTTGCAGTTAATTCAGCGGATTTCTTTAGCTCATCCATTGCGCTTTTAGAGCTAAAAAGTTTTGGGGCTAACGTTGTGCCAATTGCCGCTCCAACCGCTAATAAAGCACCAATCAAAGCACCGTTCTGCCCGAACAAGGACGCAATCTGCGAACCCTGCTGACCAAAAACAAGTAGCGCGTTCTGACCCATTTGCAACTGGACTGAAATGTCCTGTATTTGATGACCTAGCTGCCCAAAACCGCCACGCATTATTCTTAGACCGCCTTTTGACGCATTACCTGCGGCATTACCTACTCCTCGCATTCCTGCTGTCGCTTCTTGTGCCACCCTGACCGATTCAATCTGCTCATCATTAAGACCCTGCATTCTCAGTCTAAGGATCTGAATATCGTCAGCAGTCTGTCCCGCAGCATCTCCTTCAAAGTTTAACTGCTGAATAGCTCTAGCGGTGATTTCTTCCGCTCGCATGTCCTGATCTGCTTTAAGCTTGGTTTGCCTGGAGGCTTCTTCTTGCGCGGCAGCGTCTCGCTTGTGCGCGTCAATGGCTTGATGAAGAGTGGAGATGTGGTCTAACTGAGCCTGACTCGCGCCATGGTTAGCAGCAGTCAGCAGGTCTAGCTCTTTGGCTGACTTCTTGAGTACCTGTACTTGAGTCTCAAGACCAAGAGCAACCTTGTCTATGGCGTTCTTACGAAAAGCTTCGGAGGTTTTCTTCGCTCGCTCTACATTACGAGCATAGGAGTTGAATCCTAATTTAGTCTGATCATCTATTAGGATCTTTGCTAGGACTGTGTCTCTTGTCGCCATCTGATAATTCTCTTTTTACTCTAAAGAAAGTCCACCAATGATCAAACTCAGAAACAGTCATTTCTAGGATTGTTGTTAAGGGCTGACCAAGGCGCTCTGCTAACTCGTACATGTAGTATAGCTGAGTTGGGGTGTCTTGGTCAGTTATAAGTTTTTTCCCCTGTCCTCCTCTGACTCATTGTCAGCGGCAAGAACAAACGTAGCAAGTCTGGTCACTATGTCTGGGTCTACTTTTTTCCTTAACGGAACCTTGTCTTCAAGGGTGAATACTTGGTCACCATTTTCATCATTAAGACCAAAGATCACCGCGTAGATTAGATAGTCTGTGTTATCCGCATCCGCACGGCGAAGCATCCTAGCTTTGTCATCAAGCGTAAGATTCTTCGCATACAAGGTGACCTCCCATTCTGGGACTTCAATCTTGCGTAATTCTTTGGTGCCAAAATGAGCTACAGCGTTCTCAATTAGCTTCGGCATATTAAGAAACCGTAGATGAAGCTAGTGCGCCGCTTCCTTGTACAGAAATACTAGCTTCAACCATTCCGTCAAAGCTTGAGCTTCTTGAAACGCCTGTCACTAAAGCCGTACCGGAATAGTAAGTGTCACCAGAAGTGTCGCCTTCAGGATATAAAGCCAAAGTAACACTGGCTCCGACCGTTAAAGCACCTTGTCCTGAAGAATCCGTTTCGTCCCAAAAGCAATCTACTGAGCCAGAAAAACTGGTCAACGTGATTACATGAGTTCTCGCGGTATCTGCCATCTTCGTTGTTTCTACGGTATCCGCAGATTCTTCTATGGAAAATGATTTAACTTCAGCTACAGTGTTGCTGCCGACTTTAACAATTCCATCGCGTCCGATGTGACTAGCCATTATTCAGACTCCTTATCTGATTTAATTTCAGCTTCAACATTATCTTCAAGCTTTTCAGCCTTCTTAGACTTTGCCTTCACTTTCTTTTCTTTTGTCCAACCTAAGTTGATCATAGATTCTACTTTAGACGGATGAGCATCAACTTCGCCTGACCCGTCTGGGCTGTATAACTTCATATTATATCACCTATATTCCTGTGGAAGGAGCGTTTTGTGCGGTCCTATATTCTACAACATAATTCATTGTTGCATACCCTATCGGATTCTCACCGTCACCGTCATAATCTATGTCGGTGGACTCCAAATAACTGAACCTCACTTTACCGTTTAACGATGGGTCAGTCCCCATGGCAACTTCTACTTCGGCACAAATAGTGTCTATTGTGTCATCAAAAGTAAGGTTAGCTTTTACATACGCCTCAATCGTCAGCGTCATGGTCCGGTCTATTCCCAGACCAGTACCCATTGTAGATATGCTACTTGTTTCAGACTTAGAGTAGATAATCAGCGCGGGTAGTGAAGCATCGCTCAACGGATAAACTCGCGACTCAAAGACATTGCTACCCGTTGTCGTAAGACCCGTCAGCGTTGTCCCTACCTGTTCTCTTATCTGCTGTCTTATGTGACTCATTGCTGTTCCAGTTGGATCTCAGAGATGCCTGTACCGTCCGGTCTAACGTTTACCACTTTGTATGTAATGCCGCTGATCACCATGGTGTCTTGATGAGCTATGGACGCAGCGTCAGCAGTCCTAATAACTGCAATAGGCTGATTAACCTCCACCGCGACACTACCCGTCTCAACAGAGTAGTAATCGTTCAGAAGAATCGTCTTTATTGTAGCCGCAGAACCACCAGAAGGTGTATACACGCAGTCAACGCCAAAGTCATTCAGCATGATTAGCCGATCTGCGGCAGTCTCAACCATCCTTCTTCTTCTTATATGTTCGCTTCTTAGGGGCTTCAGCAGAGTCATCAAGAGCAACCGCTCTGTTCTCTACTTTAGGCTCATCGTATGGCGCAATTCGTCCAATACCCATCAGATCCCTAGCTTCTTCATCAGAGATTTCTATTACTGACTTAGCCTTTCTAGGCGCACCACCAATAACACAGTTTCTCAAAACTTGATATTTCATCTTGCCTCCAAGAGTCGGTGGGGACGAATCCCCACCTATCTTAATTACCACTAATGTCTACTAGGCATCTTGGCCCAAGCAGAAACTAACGGGGTGTCGTACTGCAACGTCCATGCTCTGGATAGCGCGGATCAGGATAGTACCTGACTTGGAGTTGGTATATGGATCAACCAATATATCCAAACCGCCCCACATTCCGACGAGTAGGTCGCTAAAGTTGCCGAAGTACAAATCACCTGCGGTACACTGGTTAGAGACAATAGCCTTATAACCATTCATGGTGCCACCTGGCTCAATGACAAACTGTGCAGTGCCGGAAGCCTTTTCTACAGTCTTCAAAGCGCCGTACATTGACGCAGGGAGAATGTAAGCAAGGTTGCCTTGCAGAGCGTTGTCTGCCGCTACTTCAGTTTCCATCTGTACAACTTGTGCAAACGTAGGAATCAAGTCTACGGCAGCGCCGAAGCTAACGGTGTTAATGCCACTAGTAGTCTTGATACCAGTTGGCTGACCGCTTGAACCAGTTCCCGCCAACGCGGCCAAGTCCATTGCAGTTGCAATAGATTGTGCCAAGTCATCACGGATGAGTGACTCAATGTCCAACGTGGACTGCTGGATCATACGACGAGTCACTTCCGTAAATGCACCCAAGTCTTTAGGACTTAGAGAGATTTGCGAGAAAGTAGGCTCTGATTCAGCTACGCTAGCGCCTTCAGATGCAAGCCAAGCCGCAGAAGAAGCAGTTGCTTTCTTAGGGATCTTGACATCACTTTGAAGACCATTGAGGATTCGCGCACCCGCCTGCATTACTGAAGACTGATTCCGCAATACGTCGATGAAATCACCGCCACGGAAATCTTCCGTAAGCATGTTGGAATCATCTGAAGTATTGATGTCTCTTGTCCAGTTACGCAGAACGTCAGAAGGAAGCATTACACCTTGTGCAGTGCGGCCATACTGATCAGCAGCAGCCCTTGAGCATTCAAACTCAAACGCAGCTTCTTCTTGAGCGCGACGATCATGTGGGTTAGCAAGTGCATTGATTGCACGGACCAGACTAAAACGTTTAACTTCGTTTCTTGTCATGCCGATGCTCTGAGACTCTAGTCCCTCAGTGCTCTTGATTTCGTCCAGAAGGATTCCACGGAATTCTTCAATTGAACGGCCTTCTGAGATAGCTTTTTGAGCCATGTCAGACTTACTGTGTCGAGCGCCTAGCTCAACGATCTGTGCAGCATTCCGTTGTTCAGCTTTACGAGCTTCCGCTTGTACTGCCGCAACGTCAACTGACTCTATGACTTCTTCTGTCATGGGATTACTCCTGTTTTCAGTTACTGTTATGGGTTGGGAAGGCTCGCTAGATCGCCCCACGCCGACTGTCACATCAGCAGGAAGCGAGACCAAGCTGGCCTCAACGGGTCTCCAAGACTTCGCTACATAAGTATCTTTGTCTCGTTTCTCCATCTTGTTGATAGCGTAACCAACAGAAATGTTAGCCTTAATACCATCAACAACATCTGAGAACGCTTCGGCTGCAAGCCCGTTTCGTCCAAAACGCACTTTTGCGCGGAGTCTCCGCGATTCACCGTCAAGCTCTACAGATTCTACTACGCCGATTTGCTGCTTTGGATCGTGATCCATCAGCAATGGCGCTCGTCCAGATGCGATAAAGCTCAAGTCAATCGCTTCTGCACTGTGTTCTAATACTTCGTTACCGAAAGATCTCTCTACAGGCTCCTCAGATGACAAGGCAATCATTGTCGTTCTGCCTTCTTCGTCTATCGGACCTTTGTCCATGCCCATAGCGCGATACTCAACCTTAACTTCTGAATCACGGTCAGCTTCTATAGCTTCCATGTCATCTGTCATGGCTTTATGATCTCGTTCATCATCGTAATCGGCAGAGACTTCTTCCGCAGATTCCTCTGCTCGCTCTTCCTTTGCTAACTCAACGATGAAACTTTCCTCAGTTTCTTCTACGTTAATTACATGACGTTCCATAGGAATATCCTCTTGTCTTTCATCACCTTTTGATTTTAACGGATGCCCCTTGGGGAATACATCAGTATCGTGTTTACCGCCTTTAAACTTCCCGTTCTTCAGCGCGTATAAAAAACTATTCACCCTCGCCATTGCCCACTGCTCTGGACTTGATACGTTAGGTCTTACAGACCCTGGGTTCGTTTTATAAGCTCCTATGCCGCGATTAAATACCTTCTTCAGCATTCCCATCGTGACTTTCTTGCTTTCAGCAGTTACAGACTCATTATGAGCCTTCATCTTATTCTGCAAACCCTTCTCAGAGGATGAGTTTATTGCTCTATCGTTTTTCATGCTTGCCACCGTCCTTTCAGCCCAAGATGCACCTGCGTTGCCGCCCCAGAGATCCCACGCCACTCTCCAGGCAGTCGGCCCACCGTCAGGCATTTTCTTGGCGTAGTGCTTGGCTTTATTGTTGCCATGCCTACTGAAGAACGAATGCATTCGCTTAACAGTGCTTGCAGACAACTCAGCACCGTTCTTTATGTCTCTTGCCCTAGCAACGCCTACCGCAGTACCGCCTCTGCCGTACTTCTTGCGCCACTCTAACGCCCTGTTAGCAGCAGCTTTCATGCCCTGATTAGGCTTATAGCTACTCATCATCTTCCTCTACTTGGGCGCTTCTCTGGCTACCATAAGGTTCTATGGCATATTCTACACCAAATTGCTCTGCTAACTTCTTGTCTCGCGAGATTTGGCTCAACAATTCCTCTGTGTCCATGCCGTACTGTCCGGCAACGTGGCCTAAGCTTAGAATACCGTTCTTTAGTCCAGTGACAGCAGCGTTCATCTCCTTCAACGGGTCAACCCAACTAAAACCTCGGCCCCTGAACTCAGCCGCGAGCGCAAAACGGTCATACTCCCTTAGCGGGATACCAAACGAGTCAAGTTCCATTGCCGAACTTAACCAAGACGTATAAACGGGCGTAATAAAGTGCTGAATCATGAAAGAAGTCATGTTCTTGTAGAAATCACGCTCTTCCAATGCTCCCTGACGAATACTAGAGTACGAAGTAGCCTCCAAATCGTTAGAAAGTGACGTATATGACACGCCAAGACCACTTGCGATGCCTCTGAGAATAGACTTGTGGAACGTATCAAACTCGTTAGACGGGAATGCAGGTTCAAATGCGGTGAAGTCAACGCCCGCAGGTAGCGTATGAAATGAGCCTGGATCAGCTTGAATTATAGGGCTTTTGTCTTCGTAATCGTCTGCAACGAACCCGTCACCACCATCAACCTTGAAAAAGCCCATCTTTGACGCGCCAACACGCGCATTAACAACCGCAGCTTCTCTGAACGCACCTAATTGCTTAATCGCGGGTATCGCTGGTGCCAGCCAAGGTTCGCCCCTAGTCTGCCCCGTCCGCAATTGCTTAAATAGGTGAATTACCCTGTCTGCTTCAATTCTTTTGTACTTCTTCTCGCGGGTTTGCGACGAGAAGTCGTAATCGCCTGGATGACTAGTGAGAACATGGTACGCAATCGGTCTACGAAACTTGTTGACCTCAACGCCCATTCTTATCTCATTGCCGTTGGCTAGACGTTTGTTGTAAGTCTCGTCAATCTGATCAGCTTCAATGAACTCCAACGCAAACGAATCGCGGAACTCAGGCGCTCTATGCTTGACTATAAACGCTTCACCGTCCTTGGCTAGAAGTTCCATGGCAAGCTTCTGTACGTCAATCCAAGACAGTTTCCCGCAAACAGTAGGAGATCCGTATCGGCCCCACATCTTAAATGCGTTCTCAGCCGCCTGATTGCCCGTCTGGTCCAACTGACCGATAGAATCAACCGCTTTGGACTGATGAAACACGCCATTCTCGCCAATCACGTTAACCTTGAGTAATTCAAAGTAACGGCGAGCATATTCGTTGTTCATTGACAAGTCGCGACTACGATTACGCAATTCTTTCAACGCAGATCGTAATTCGCTGTCTGCTGACCGCTCAGATGCAACAAAGTCAGCGAAAAGCCGACCGTTATCCACACCCGCGTATGTTCTTTTTATTGTTTTCTCAGGACTACGCTTAAAAACGTCCAAGATCCCCATCAGAACCTCACCTTAATTGTTGCAGAGGTTGAACGATGATTCTCTGCGTCCAGCTTCGCCTTTTCACTAAAGACCTTGCCCGAAAAGTAATTTCTAGCATCAACAAGCTCTTGAAACGTCATCTTAGTCAAGCTTCTACCTGCAATACTGTACGAAGAAACATCAGCATCTGCCTTACCTTCCAACAAAGACTCTATCTTCGTCAGCATGATCTCTGAGTGAGATCTAGGATCAGAGGCGTTAACGTCAAGGTCCGGTACTACAGTGAAGTTGCCACGGTCTATGACTTTTCTTTGACTATCCGCAGTTCTGACGATCTCTACTTGCCAGTGATAATCGCCAGGATTATAGTTAGCTGTATCGGCAGAGTCTGCTTGAATAAGATAATAGTCAGTCGTTTCAGTCGCTGCTATGTTTATCTCATGATCACCGCCTCCGGCAGCTATACGAGCAACATAATTCAGACTGTATAAATTCGTAGGGTAAGCATCAACGAGGTCAGAACGCTTCCACTGAATGAAATCGCCTACAACGATCTCACTTGGCTCGCCTTCTATAATATCGTCAAAATAATTTTTGTACGCCATTGTCACCGCCATGCATTGACGAAACCTTTCGTTCGCGGGACGAAAGATCTAGTATTATTTTCTTTCGGCTTCTCAGCCTCTTTCGGTTCAGAGCTTATCTTATCCGAAATAGTGTTGACATCAACGTTAAGTATAGCGTATGCAGCTACAGAATACACCATGCAATCAAAAGCTTCGTTCCTTGGACGGCGCTTAACGAAAACACGCTTCTTATAGCCTCTTACGAACTTGGTGACAATCTTTTCTGCTGTTAGCTGACGAAAATATTCATCATTAAGCCTATCGGAGAAATGCATATACCCTGCACCCTCCTCCTGTATTCGCATTCTGGCAAACAACAAGTCTTTAGTCGCATCTACTCCAATCGGAAATAAAGGACACTTCATTGTATTATTCTTGCTCGGCCTTCCTGCTATCGGTTTGCCCTCACCGCCAACACCCTTGATTGCGAAAAACCTCTTGGCGTAGTTCTTCTTGCAATATGAATAGACCGAATTGGTGAAGTGACCGCCGGAGTCAATACATGCCGCACGGGAGACGATTTGTCTGCCGTCAGATGTCTCGTAAACTTTAGACAGTATGTTCGTCAGAGAGGCCCACAACTGAGGCGTAGAAGGATCACCGTACAGGACATGATGATCTATCACCCATGACTCATCGTCTCTGCCCCATCCGATTGCACTTACCTCTAATCGGTCATCCTGCGTGTCCACTCCACAAGTGATGAACGCAACCTCTTCAGGAATCGTTTCCATTGGCTCCCTTCTGTCAGCCAAAGCGTAATCATCAATCTGCTCGCCTTCATCCTCCCAACTGGTCGCAAGATAGACATTAGTCCACACCCGAAGTTGTTCAGGGTTCTTCTTCACCGATAGAAACTCTCTCACCCCATCAGACAGAGGAGTCCACGGGGAATAAAGACCAGATATGTGAAATCCCGCAATACCAGTGAATTCGCCTTTCGGTATCCACCTTCCGTTTCTGATAGACCATCTTCTGTCAGAATCGGTCCACAAACAGGAACACTCATCGCACAAATACTTCGTAGTGTCTGGGTTATTGTCCTGCCACCTGACGTTGGACCACTTTAGTGTCTGCTCATGATGACAATGCTTGCACGGGACGTAGTATTCTCGCTGATCGGACTTCTCGTAAGCATCCTCTATCCTAGAAGCACCCTTGTTGGTCGGAGTAGAGACCATGACAATCTTACGATTCCAGAAGGTAGAGCTTCTCTTACGGGCCAATTGAATAGGGTCACCCTCAGATCCCGCAGATGCAGGGTATCGGTCAACCTCATCACAGAGAACCAACCGG
>Ga0098060_1000587_pt1 | contig 16128 bp, 12 predicted proteins | sample 21_taG_FD_77063 | JGI IMG/M metagenome (GOLD analysis project Ga0098060, IMG submission 77063) | Marine viral communities from the Subarctic Pacific Ocean - 21_ETSP_OMZ_AT15319 metaG | ecosystem: Environmental > Aquatic > Marine > Oceanic | place: Pacific Ocean | collected 2015-01-19 | reverse complement strand
TTTTGAAAATAAATCTTTTCAACAAACTCCACAAGAAGTAGAATTTCAAACTTGGCAGAACTCATTTAAACTAACTAATGCCGATGGAGTAGTATTAATGCATGAAGGATCTAATCCTTTTGCTAATAATGGTGCAGGAGCTTTACAACCTTTTGAGGCGCCTTTCTATGAAAAATATGATGACTTACCATTTTGTGGAGATTTATGTATAGAAAAAATATTTGGATGTATGGATTCTACATCATTCAATTATAACCCACTAGCAAATACTGATGACGGAAGCTGTATTCCTGTAGTGTTTGGATGTACAAATGATTTAGCTTTTAATTATAATCCATTAGCCAATACAGATGACGGTTCTTGTGAGTCTATTATAACAGGTTGTATGGATCCTGATGCGGATAACTATAATCCTAACGCTAACACAGAAGATGGTTCTTGTTACTATATAGGATGTATGGACATAATAGCATTAAACTATGATTCTACAGCCACTGTAAATAGCGGTTGTATATATCCAATACCTGGATGTATAGATCCTGCTTCATTTAATTATAACCCTTTAGCTAATGTTGATGATGGTTCATGTGTAGATATAGTGTACGGTTGTATGGATATTACATCTTTTAACTATAACCCATTAGCAAATATAGATAATGGTTCGTGTATACCTGTTATTTTTGGATGTATAGATTCAACAGCTTTAAATTACGATCCTTTAGCTAATACAGATAACGGAACTTGTATATTACCAATTGTAGGTTGTACAGACCCTAATTCTGCCACATATAACCCATTAGCTAATGTAACTGATTCATCTGCATGTTTATATGATGCTGGGTGTTATCAAGGAGAAGGATTACCTTATTGGTTAAATGATGGATGTTTTGCATGGGTAATAGATGTAGACGAGTATTGTTGTAGCACAGATTGGGATGCTAGTTGTCAATCAATGTATGACTATTGTCAGAATGGATGGCCAGCAGGACTAGAAGATCCAGATGTTTTAGGTATAATAGTATACCCTAATCCTACTAATAATATGCTATTTATAGACACTCATTTAAAAGTAGAAGTAAAAGTTTTAGATATGATGGGTAGAAATATCTCTAATATTATTAAGGAGAATAACAACAATTTGAGAATAGATTTATCAACATTATCGCCTGGTGCGTATAATATTGTTATATTGTACGACAAAAAGCAATACACTAAAAGAGTGATAAAACAATGAGAAAATTATTAGTCATATTATTTAGCTTAGTATTATTACAAAGTATTGCACAAGATAAAGGCGGATTCAAAAAAGGATTAAAGAAAGCTTTTAAATTTGCTACATTTTACGGAGCTGTAAACGGAGGTAACTCTGTATCAGATGTAGATGTATATTCAGTAACAAATGGTTTACAAACAAGTGTAGTCAAAACTCCATTTGATTTTTCAATTGCATTAGGTGTTAGAAAGATTGCCCGTTTAGGATATGAAAATAGGGCTAATGTGTTTTATGATGGTACAGAAAAATCATATTCGGATGCTGCTAATATAGGTAAGATAAAAGGTTTTGAGTTCTTATTTGAAGCTGATTATACTAGACAACAGGGAACTAACTTTCTAAATCAACATCACTTTTTAAGATATGTAGCAGATCGTTGGATAGCTAAAGTAGAATACTTACAAGATGGTTTTGCAGATATAGAATATTTTGAAGCATCACAGAGATATAGACAAAAGATAGATAAACAAGGCAAGTTTTCCTTAAATATAGGAGCTGTACAAAGACTATCAGAACCTTACGGTTATAATCCATTAGAAGAATGGATGTTATCTAATGGAAACTTACACTATACAGACTTAGCTATACAAGAAGGATATACTATTAACTTTGATGGTACAGGAGGAGTTACTTACTCAGATCCTTCAGGTAATGAAGTAGCTACCAGTACTGAAGTTTGGGAAGCAGTAGTTATACCAACTATGCTATCAAATTATACAGAGAAAAAAAGAAACGAACTACAATCTAGAATAGAGTACTCTTTTGTTCTAGGATTTGATTTTTATCATTACACAAAAACATTTTGGTTACACTCTTGGGGTAACATAATGCCTTATCATATTAATACAAAAAACGAATTTTCTTACCACGATTTTAATGAAGGTCAATGGATAGATTATTCAGGAGGATTAATTTTTGGTTACAGGTTTAACAAAAGTTTAGGAATATTTTTAGAAGGTAAATACAATAAATATTGGAATCGTAATTGGCACGATTTCTCAGTAGGTATTAATTATGTAATATATTAATTAAAAGAAAATGGCTAAAGAATTAAATGAAGACACAGGTTTTAACGTAAGTATTAAAACTTTAGCAGGTATAGGAATCAGTATGGGCACAATCATTAGTATGTGGTTTGTTTTACAGGCAGATATTGCTGAAGCAAAAGAACTACCTATTCCTCCTCCACCAGACGTAACTCGTATGGAGTTTGATATGAAAGATAAAAACATCCGTTTAACTATTCAAAACACTGCTGAAGATGTAGAAGAACTTAAAGAAGATTTAGATAGAATAGAAAATAAAATTGATAAACTAAGATAACGTATCATGAAAACTGATTCTTTTAAAATATTTTTAGTATATCTAATAGTTTTATTTTCTCTATTTATAGTAGGAAATACTAATGCTCAATCATTAAAAATAGGAAGTGATTTAACAGTTGTACATTTTAATGCAGGATGGAATTCGGCTAACAATGTAAAATGGTTTGGAGGATTAAATGATGCTAAGATAAAAAGATGTGATATTGCTACAGATACTAAATCTGCAAACAAGTATGAAATAGTGGTTGTACCTACTATAATTATATTTAATAACGGTAAAGAAGTTAAAAGATATCAAGCAGACATATCATTTAGTATGAAAGCTACAAAATCTCAAATACAAAGTAAAATAGACGACATCCTTATGGAGTCGTTTTAATAATAAAAAATAAAAGTTATGTGGAATATTTTTAAAGATAACAACAATTGGAATGAAAAAACAATTGTAGGATTCATTGCATTTTTAGTAATGTGTTTAGTAATGTTAGTAGACATTATTACAGGATGGTGCGGTAAAGATTTACTTATAAACGAGTTTACTTATAACTCTTTTGTATTAATAGTTTTAGGGTGTTTTGGTATAGCAGGCCTAGAAAAGTTTGCTAATAGAAAATAAACAACCATGTTATTAGAAAGAGGATCAAAAGGAGAAGAAGTAAAAGAACTACAAAAAGCTTTAGGTATAGCAGCAGATGGTATATTTGGTGCAGGCACTGAAGCAGTAGTTAAAAACTTTCAACAAGAAAACGGTTTAGATTACGATGGTATCGTAGGTAAAAAGACTTGGGAAAAACTAGGTATAGATACAGATTCATTTGAAGCTGCTACAGAAACCGAGTATACTACTAAAGACGGATTAGTTATAGATCGTCAATATTTAGACAAAGATGAGTACGTAAGAGATTACGGTAAAATAGAACCATTAGGATTCTTTATTCATCATACAGCAGGATGGGATAATCCATATGCTACTATTAGAAACTGGAACAACGACAAACGTGGTAGAGTAGCTACTCAATATTGTATTGGAGGTTCTAATGTTAAAGGGAAACCTTCTAAACATGACGGTGTAGTAGTAGAATGTTTTCCAAATAACTATCTAGGATGGCATTTAGGAAAAGTAGGTAAGTTTGCTATATCTAAAATGTCAGGTGGTGTAGAGCTTAATAACTTTGGATATCTAACTAAGAAAGGAGATAAGTACTACACATACGTTAATACAGAAGTTAAAGAAGAATTTGTATGTGATTTAGGATATGAGTTTAGAGGTAAGAGATACTGGCATGCTTATTCTGATAAGCAAATAGAATCTTTACGTTTACTTCTTTTACATCTTAAAGATATATATCCTAAGATGGATTTAGTTAATGGTATTCCTAAAATGTTAAAAGAAGGAGTGTCACCTAAAGAAGCGTTTGAATTTAACGAGGACGCTTATTACGCTAGACAATTTGGCTTATGGTCACATACTAGTGTAAGGAAGGACAAGTTTGATTGCTTTCCACAACCAGAATTAGTAGAAATGCTAAAAAATCTATAAACCAAAACTAACATTATGAAAATTACAAGAAAAAGATTATTTTATGATATTGAAACTTCTTTTTGTAAAGGGCATTTTTGGAGACCAGGATACAACCAAAGAATAGGGCCTGAACAAATTTTAGAGTACGCTAAGATTATTTCTATACATTGGAAATGGGAAGGAGGAACCACAGTAAAAAACTTAAACTGGGGACTTAAAAAACAATGTGATAAGAAACTAGTAGAAAGGTTCATAAAAGAAATGGACAAAGCAGATGAGATTATTACTCATAACGGTAAAAGGTTTGACACTCCTTGGATAAGAACAAGAGCGTTAAAACACGATATTCCTATGAGACACACTTATAATGAAATAGATACTTATAAGCTATGTAAAAAATATTTAAACTTGCCTAGTAACTCTTTAAAAGAAGTTTGTAAGTACTTTGATTTACCTAATAAAAAAGATGCAGGAGGTTTAAGTACTTGGATAGATGTAATAGTTAATAAAGATAAAGCTGCTTTAGATCATCTTTTATTTTATGGAGATGGTGATATAGTTTCATTAGAAGCTGTATTTAACAAAATAAATGGTTATATTAAGCCAAATATGCAGTATGCTGTATTAAGAGGTAAAGATAAATACCATTGTCCAGAATGCGGTGAATTAGGTAGGCTAAGAAAATCTTATACTACTGCAGCAGGAACTATGCAACATTATTTTTCTTGTGTGCATAGTAATTGTGTTACATCGTTTAAAGTAAATAATAAGACTTATATGGACTTTTTACAACATAAAATAATTAATAATATTTTATAATTTAATATATTTGTTACATGTTACCTTTAGTAGATTTACATAGTCAGTTTGATGAAGCTTTGAATATCACAAATTCAGACTCTATCTTTGACACACGTTATTATACCGATCTTATAAACGAGCAACGTTCTTTGTTTATAAGAAATGAATATAATAGAACTAGAGAAATAGACCCTAATGTCCAACAATCCTATTGTGAAGACCTAGAACTTGTAGCTCCAGAAGTATGCCCGTGTACTGACATTCCTATTGGATGTAAGATATTACGTACAAAAAACAAAGTTCCTAATACAATAGAGTTTCATCATAGTAAAGCAATTACGTCTGTAGGGCCTGTTATTATTACAGCTAAAAGATTTAATGTAATAGACTATGATAGAGTCCCGTTTATAGGAGAAGGAAGAACTACTAAAAATACTATATACGCTTTTATGTACGATCAGTACATATATATAATAAGCAAAAACGTTGCAGTTTCTTTAATTAAAAAGATAACTATTAGAGGAATTTTTGAAGATCCTACTGAGATTGCACAATTCTTAGCATGTTCAGAAAACAATATATGCTGGACTCCTAATGATCCTTATCCAATAAATCAATGGATGTGGGCCTATGTTAAAGAACAAGTTATGCAACAACTACTTCGTAAAAGAGGTATACCTCAAGATGATTCTAATAATTCTCAAGATGATTTAGCAGATTCTCCACAAAGAGTTCCTGCACAACCAAGACAAAAAGCTGAACAACAATAATAATGAGTAATTATTTAAAAAGAGGAACAGGAAAAAATACAGGAAATGTTAAAAAGTATGACTTCTATAGTTACTACAGAAAGAATACTAAGTTTCCTAGAATGGAAAGAAAAGAATACTCAGCATTTTTAAAAGATTTGCTAAGTACTTTTAGTGAAAATATTGTTAAAGAAAATATGGAATTAAAACTTGGCAAGTTAGGATATATAAGAATACAAGCTAAGAAATTACATTATTTTAAAAAAGATGGAACAAGATCTGATACTTTAAAAGTTAACTGGAAAGAAACTTGGGAGTATTGGGAAAAAAAGTATACAGGAAAAACTAGAGATGAGATAACAGAAATAAAAAACAAAACTGTTATCTATCATAAAAACGATCATACTAAAGGAGAGTTTTATCTGCATTTGTGGGATAAGCTTACTTCAGTAGTAAAGTACAGAGGCTTTTATAAGTTTGTACCTTCTCGTCAATACTCTAGGTTAATTGCTGAAATTGTAAGTGACCCTTACAGAAAAGTTTTTTATTATGGATAAAATGTTATTAAAATTAGGAAAGATGGGTGGTTATAAAATGAACGATGGAAAAAAATCTTGGGAAAACAAAGAGACTTTTGAAGACGGAAGTTATAAAGACATTTATGTACGTGAAGTAGAAAATGGTTATATAAAATGTGTTACTCATTGTTATGAAAAAGATGGAGAGTATATACACGATAAAGTAGAAACTATTCACAAAGAAAACCCAATGGAAGATAAGTCTTTAGCAGACAAGTTAGAAAACTTCTTAAAAGAAAATTAGAATGTATACAGGAAACACTATATCATATAGAGCAATCATGGACAAACAGTTCCGTGACTTTGGTTTTGAAATCAAAGATGAAGCAGGCATGGAATGGCTAGCTGAATTTATGGCACAAACAAAAGTAGGTATTGTTATGGATAACAGTGTTGAGTATCTTGAAGTTTGTGACGGAAGAGTTAAACTTCCTTCTAATCTTTACAAAATTGTACAAGTAGCTAAATTAGAAAATATAACAGGTCTATCAAAAGCTGAATGCGCTGAAGGAAGAATGCTTCCTATGAGATGGGCAACAGATAATTTTCATACTAGATATCATAGAGATGATAGAGATTATACTTCTGAGTCTGCTAATACTTATACAGTAAATAATGGTTATATATTTACTTCTTTTTCTAAAGGTTATTTAGCAGTAGCTATTGAAGCACTGCCTGTAGATGAAGAAGGGTATCCAGTAATTCCTGCAGAACAAGCATGGATGGAAGCTGCTTCTCATCATCTTGCTTGGAAACAAGCTAGAAGACTTAGACGTACTAATTCTGTTGACAAAGATTTTTATATGGAAATTATGCAAGACAGAGATTGGTATTTTGCACAAGCAGTTAACCAATCTAAGTTAGATCAAAATGTTGATCAAGCAGAATCATTTAAAAATTCTATAGTAAGAACTATACCTGACATTCAGGCACATGCTTCTTTCTTTGCTAATTTACAATTACCAGAAGAGCGTAACTTTAGAAACAATTCTTCTTTAGGGCATTCTACTCCTAGTACAATAACTCAAAGCCCTACTAATATTGCAACTTAATGAAAAGAGCTCTACATACTTATAAAGGATTAAACACTGATCTTGCTAGAGATACTATATCAAAAGGTTTTTATATAGACGCTTTAGACATAAGACTTACTACCGATTTAGGAGAGTCTAATGGAAGTATTACTAATATTAAAGGAAATGTAAGTTATTTTTCTCTTCCTATTTCTGACGCTGATGTGCCTATAATAGGTAATATGGAAATAATAGGAGCTACTTCTATTAGAGAAACTATTATATTTTTTTGTGCAGATGATAGTGGTACTAACGGTTGGATTTTTAAAGTAGAATATTCTTCTATAGATCAAACTTTAACATCAGGCCCTACAGTTATATACAAAAATAATGCTTTAAATTTTAAAAAAGCTCACCCTATTGAAGCACAAGGACGTTTTGAAACAGGAACAGAAAAAAGAATATATTGGTCAGATTATAATAATTATTTTAGATCTTTAAATATAGAAAGTTCTGCATTACTTTTGCCTTACAATAATGCTAATTATCCTAGTGTAGGAACTATAGATGTTTTTCCTGACATAGAATATACGCAACCTATTTTAGATAATATTGTTGGTGGAGGGGCTTTGCAAGTAGGAGTGTATCAATACTCTTATAGAGTGATGACAGAGGACGGAAAACAAACTTTAGTTTCTCCTCCAGGAAATATGATTCATGTTGTAGGGGATTCTGAAAGTATTAGTGCTACTAGAGCTTATAGCGGAAACGCTTCTTTAAATGGATCTACTCCTCAAATGACTACTAAAGCAATAAGAATTAAAATTGACGTTACTGAGTATGCTATTGTTTTTGATTCATTAGAACTTATTTGTGCTTTGTATACAGATCTTAACAGTTCTCCTGAAATATTTTCTATAGAAACTGTAGCTATACCAAATACTAGTACTGAAATATCTATTTTACATACAGGGCAAGAAGAAAGTATTATTCCTTTAGAAGTAGACGAATTTACTATAAGAACACTGCCTTTTAAAACTCCTAAAACAATTGCTCCTAAAGACGGCTCTTTAGTAGTAGCTAATATAAAAGGAGCTTCTTTTAGTATATCAGATTTATTAGGAGACGGAGAAACGTTTAATGCAATAACAGCTAGATATAACCCTTCTGGAAACAAACCTGTTAGTCCTCCTCCAGGACCAACTCCTGAAGAAACAAGAGAAGCAGAATTAAAAAATGCTTTTAATGTAACAGGAACTAATGCAGTAGGTTATAATCAAGATGCTCATTGGGAAAAAAATTGGCATCTTACTGCTAATCAATATAAATTTCAAAGTAACGGAACTAGATTAGGAGGAACAGGAGTTAATATTAGCTATCATTTTCATTTAGAACCTATTAAAATAGATAATACTAACGATGCTAGATTTACATCTATGGATCACGGTACTAATGTTGTAGCGTTAGATGATAGTTATGGAGACTACGATAACAATTCTTTTGGAAATCATGCTTCTCCTTATAACTCAGGATTAATAAGAGGATATAAAAGAGGAGAAACTTATAGATTTGGAATAGTGTTTTACGATAAAAAAGGTAACGCTTCTTTTGTAGAATATATAGGAGATATTAAATTTCCTGATATATCAGAATTAGATAGTACTACTAATGCTTCAGACACTAAGTATTTTCCTTTAAGTGTAGAAACATCTGCTGATAATACTACTGATCCTGTACCTCTTTATGTAAATACTACTGCTTATAATTTAGGAGTTAAATTTACTTTAGATTTTAGTACTTGTCCTATTCTTCAAAGTAAACTAGACAGTTACCAAATAGTTCGTGTTAAAAGAGGCATAGAAGATTCTAAAAGAATGTGCTCTGGAATAATGAAAGTAGGAGTAGATATAGCAGTAGGAGTTACAGATGATCATGAAGATGCTTATGATTTAAATAGTCCTACTAAAAATAGAGATATTTTACATTTACAATATCATCATCAACCTTATAGTTCTCCAGGATCTTTATCTGGTACAGGTTTAGGAAAGAATGGTAATTTTGCTACAATAAATAATACCAGAATTAGCAGCACTCCTTGGAAAATTTATGGAGCAGCAATTCATTTTGCTTCTCCTGATATTACTTACAATTTTCCAGGAATTAAAGAATCTATTGGTACAGGAGCTTGTATATTAATGACAGGAGCTTATGGACAATATTTTTCTAGTATAAGCACCGCAGCTAGTAAACTTCAGTTTTCTTCTTCTCCTTATGCGTTTGCTTCAAATTTGATTTATGAAGAAAATACTGGAAGTAATAAAATTAGAAAATCTTTTGATTATGTAGAAAATAGAAACACTGACGGTAACGAAAATTTAGGAAATGTACAAGATCAAGTAAGAAAACTTAGAACTGTTAACAGAGTAAAAAATGGAGGAGGAAGTTCTGCTAATGCTGCAATTGCTGTTGAGTATGTAAAACAGTTTATAGGATCAGGTTTTGTAGAGTACACATCTAATAAACAGGATAGTTCTGTTATGACAACAAACTTGTCTAAAGGAATAGGACCTTATGAAGTAAGAGAAGATACAGGAGCTGCAGGAGAACAATGGTATTTTAGAAACTTCTTTGCTACTATACCTAATGATGCAGTAGGATTAAATGATCACAAAGCAGGGTCCGTTTTAACTAATTTTGTAAACTCAGATACTAGCTGGTCTCAAGGAGCTACAGGGCTACTTGCAAGTATGAAATTTATAGCAACAGATCCTTTAACAAATCAAGCAGTTACTGCAGCAAGTACTTATAATTGTTTTGATACAGGATCAGGTACTAGCTATACTCCTGTAGGAGTAGATCAAGCAGCAGGTGTTTCTTACCCTATAAATAAAGGATCAGAAGAAGAAAATAAAACTAGTACTCCTATTTTAGATATACTAATTCCTCGTTCAGAAGTATACGGAGGATTTAGTCAAACTGCTTTAGAAAATAATATATTTATGCCTGCTTCTCCAGTTATACCTATAACTACATTAACTCCTGAAGTTTTTGGAGGAGATATATTTTTAAACATGTTTACTTTTCAAGAAAGTACTGCTTGGTTATGGTCAGCCGAACCTCAAGCTTTTTATCAAAATGCTGTTAGTCAAGGTGATACTAAACAAGAATTTAGTACTAATAGAACTAGTACTATAACAATGGTTACAGAGTCTAGAGTTAATATAGATTTAGCTTGGGGAGCTACTACTAAAACAGATGTAAAGTTTGATGTAGGAGGAGGATCTACTGGAGAATTACGTGCTATATATAGAAAAGAAACTGATAATAATTTTACTCAATGGGGTAAAAGTAAAAATATGTATATAGACACTTATAACTATACATTTTCTAGAGAGTCCGATACTGTTTCGTTTTTTATAAAACCTAGCAATTTTGATTCAACATCAGATGTAAATGATATACGAGCTTTTATTTCTCAAGTAAAATTTAATGGAGAAGAAGTAGACTCTTGGACTAAATATGGAATTAACGATTTCTTAGACGTAGATGATCACGGACCTATTAATAAAATTATTAATTGGAGAGACGAAGTATACTTTTTTCAAAATACAGGAATGGGAGTATATTCTATTAATCCTCGTGCTATTACAAGCGCAGGTGACGGAATACCTACAGAGTTAGGATCTGCTAAAGGTCTTACAGATCACAAATATATTAGTACAAATAACGGGTCAATACATCAGTGGGGTGTAAAAGAAACAGATATGGGTATTTATATTTTTGACGGTACTCACAGAAAAATATTTAAAATAGTACAAGGAGCAGAACCTTTATCAGAAATAAAAGGAATGCATTCTTTCTTAAAAAATATGGAAGGAGATTTCTTATTACATAAAGACGAAGAGGGAGATAACCCTATACTAGGAAAAGGAATGCATATTGCAAAAGACCCTATTAATAATGAAGTTATTTTTACTTTTAGAGGAACACAAACTACTATGCCTCTAGCCGAAAGAACTTACTATCCTGCAGGAGTCACAGTTACTTATGGGCCTGGACCAAATTACGCTGTAGTAACAAATTCTTATACGTCAGGAGCTTCTACTTCTTATCCTCCTGATTATAGTTATTTAGTAGCTCAATTATTTTCTTCTGCTGCAGATGGAGGAGGAGCTGCTACAGAAGAATCTAAAGGTCCTAATTTAAAAAGTACTTCATTAGTTTATGATGAAATAGCAGGAGAATTTACTACTAGATTTTCTGCTTGTCCTACTATGTATATAGAAAACGAAAATATTTTACTATCTCCTAATCCTAATGTAGGAGAACAATCAAGTATCTATAGACACAATGTAGGTAACTGGGGAGAATTTTATGATAATCCTGCAGAGATGTCTATAAAATTAGTTTTAAATGAAAATGCTGATTTAAACAAAGTACTTAGAACTATAGAGTTTAATTCTATTATAAGAGATGATGCAAAAGTTATTACAAGAAATGCTACTATAAGTGCTTTCCAAGTAGAAACAGAGTATCAAGACACAGGTAAAATATTATATAGTTCAGGAAGAATAAAACGTAGATTTGATAAGTGGAGATTAAAAATACCAAGAGACACAATAAATACTAGTGGTAAAGATAGATTAAGAAGTACTTATTTTATGTTAACTTTATATTTCGACAATGAAGTAAATAGAGAATTAATATTAGATAGAATTATGTACTATTACGATATTCAAGAATTTTAATGGCAAAAAATAAGATAAATATTAAACCAGAGAATAAGGGCAAGTTTACTAATTGGGCCAATTCTAAAGGCATGAGCATAATAGAAGCAGCTAATAGAGTAATGTCTAATACTAAAAAATATTCTCCTACAATTGTTAAAAGAGCTAACTTTGCAAAAAATGCTAGCAAATGGAATAAGAAAAGAGACGGAGGAGATATAGTAAGCACTATGGGATATAGAGATGATTCTCCTTTTCGTAATTCTAAAAGTTTAAATATTTATTCTCCAGAAGGTTATATAGACATGACTAATGTTAGTCGGCCTATAATGGCTAATGGTCAAAGATTAGAACCTAATTCAGGTTTAAATCAAGTACCTCCTAATAGTAGCGGCTATGTTAAAGAAACTCCTATGATGTATAAATCAGGAGGAGGTTATACTGTTACTAGATCTAATAATAGAAAAGGAAAAACTCATAAAGTAACTAGAAAATCAGATGGTAAAACTGAGTATTATGGTTATCCAGGAATGGGAGAAAAAGAAAATTCTAAATTAGGTAAAAAAGCATTTCGTAGTAGACATGCTAAAAACTTAAAAAATAATCCATTCTTTAGAGCATATGCTAATGCTACTTGGGAATATGGAGGATCTGTTCCTAATATTCCTATGTATTATCAAGATTCAGGAACTCCTATTTATAGAGACACTACTGATGCTCCTCCTAACGTTTACCAAAAAGGAGGACCTATGGTTTCTGAAAATCCTAATAAACCTGTTAAAGTTGATAAAAAAAAGCAGGAGTTAGAGACGGCTTTGTTAAAATATATGAAGAAGTATAATATTACCAGTCCTTATATGCAACAATCTATGATGGGAATCATTATGGGCGAAGGAGGTATAAAAGGAAGGCGAGAAAATTTAAACTATTCTAAAGAACGTTTGCCTGAAGTTTTTAGTCGTTTTTCTAAAACTGGAAAACGCGTTCCTAAAGGACAAGGTAAGTATAACTATAATAAACTAGCTGAGGAATACGAAAAAAACCCTGAAAAGTTAGCTAACTTTGTGTACAATAGTGATTCTATTCCTAGTAACACAGAGCCAGGGGATGGATATAAATTTAGAGGAGCAGGGTCTAATCAATTAACTGGTAGAGGGGCTTTTAGGGAACTAGGTAAAAAATTAGGAGTAGATTTGGAAAATAATCCAGATATGCTTAATAACAACGTGGACTTACAAGCACACGCTGCTGTAAGGTTTGTAGCGGACAGACTTCAAAAAACTCTTCCTAGGTTAGTGAAAAATAATCCTACTAAATACGGAGACTTATCCGAATTTATAGATTTTAATAGTATAGACAATTTTGAAGACGCTGCTTATTTACTAACCAGAACTAATGCTGGTTACGGTAAAATACCTTCCCAAGAAGTATTTAAAAATAGATATAATAATGCTAAAGACTATAAGTTTAATATAGACTTTGAGGATCCTGAAGCATATACTGCTCGGATAGAGGCAGAGAAAGAAAAATTAAGAAGAGACGCTGTATTAAGCTACAGATCTTCTGAGGCAGTAGATCCTGCAAATCTTTATGTACAAGAAGGTCCTCTTACAGACAACTCTGTAGATCAGGATAGAATGGACGGAGTAATGAAAGCAAGATTAGCTTATGCACAAATGCACGGTAATCCTGCTGCAAATAGAATGGTTGCTCCTGTAGATAACCCGTATGACTTTGGTGACGGTAGAAAAGGAACACATTATATGTCAAGTATAGATAATTACGCTGTTCCACAAATTCAAAATGAAAACGGAGAATTAATTTTAGGAAATTACGGTCCAGAATCTAATGAAGCAATAAGATTTGATAGCTCAGAAGACGCTGATTATTTTGCTAAAGAAAATTATAAAAATGTATCTCCTTCCTTTTACAAATATGGGGGATCTATTCCTAATGTTTACCAAAAGGGAGGTAATATATATAATGTTAAATCAGGAGATACATTTTTAGGAATAGGAAATAGACATAATATAACACCAAAAGCTTTAACAACTGCAAATCCAGGAATAGATATAAATAAATTATCTATAGGTCAAAATATTAATATTCCTAATAACGCAGGTTATGGAATGCCTCAAGGAATTTTTAATGATTATTCTAAAATACCTTCTAACGCACCTAGAATAAATCAAACAATAAAAGCCGCTCCTGTACAAACTTCTTTATCAAGTACAGTTACTCCAGAATTTTTAGAGCATTTAAGATTAAGAGAAGGAAAAAAAGTAAATGCTCAAGATCAACATTATTCTTATTATGATAGTGAAGATAGATTAACAGGAGGAATAGGACATTTGATGACTGCAAAAGAAAGAGCGGCTTATCCTAAAGGAACTACTATTCCTAAGAAATTAGTAAGTTCTTGGTTATTAAAAGACAGTAAAAAAGCTTATAATGCTGCATTAAAACAAGCTAAAGAATTAGGAATAGATAGTCAAGATTTTGTAAATTCTTTAGCTTCTGTAAATTATCAATTAGGAACTGGTTGGAGAGATAAATTTACAAAAACTTGGGGTTATTTAAAGGATAAAAATTATGAAAAAGCTATTCCAGAAGCAGCAGACAGTAAGTGGTATAGACAAACTCCTGTAAGAGTAAAAGACTTTCAAAAAGCTATAGGTAATCTATATAAATACGGAGGCAGTACAACTATTGAAAAAAATTATTATAAAGAAGGAGGTAGTACAGATTCTAATAATAGTATTCCTTATGCTAATATATCAGGAGTTAATGTTGCTAAATTACAAGAATGGTATAGTTTAGGTAAAGAGGCTCCTTCATCTGTTAAAGAAGCTTCTATATTAGCAGAAGCAGTAGGATACCCTCCAGGGCAAGCTAAAGTTGTTGCAGCACAATGGGCTTTAGAATCTGCTCGTGGATCTAAAGTAGGAGGAACTTATAATTATTTTGGAATAAAATCTCATAGTAAAGCTGTAAGAGACCAATTAAATAAAAAATACGGAATAGTTACTACGGCTAACACTCCTAAAAAAACTCAAGAAGAAGTAAAAGGAAAAAGAATAAATATTAAAAGTAGTTTTTTAAATTTTAAAAACCCTATAGAGGCTTTTTTAGGACATAAAGCTTTTTTAGAAACTAATAAGAGATACGAAAAGGCGTTAACAAAAACAACTCCTTCAGAGTTTGCTCAAGGATTAAAAGATGCTGGATATGCTACTAGTTCTATTTATGTTAGTTCTTTAGGAAATGTTATTAAAAATATCCTTGATCCTAAAGAATATGTAAGATTTAAAAATTCTTCTACGTCTACACAACTTGTAGACTCTACAGAAACTTCAGTTCCTTTACAAAATACAGAAATTGTAAACAAACAAAAAGACAACGCTTTAGAATTTAAAAGAAAATCTAACGTAGATATGTTAGAAAATTTTAATGTTAATAATGTTATTAATCAAAGCGCTATAGATATTAATATACCTAATGATGTAGCGTTAGATCAAAAAAATGCTTATATTGATAAGCTAAATACTAGTATGCCAGGTCCTAAGAATATTCCTAGATTTGGTCAAGCCCAATTATTTAAATAATACCCATTGCTATGAAATACTCTAACGAATACATGTACGGAGGTAAAAAGAAAAAAAAGAAAACAAACTCTTACAAAAAAGGAGGTAAACTTTCTAAAGCTGAAGATAGAATTAAGCAGTTAGAAGCTGAAATTAATTTTATGAAAAAAGGCGGAATAATGCCTTCTAACGATTATGCTTATGGTGCAGGTATGAACGTAGCTTCTGATGTACTAAGTGGAATAGCATCTATTGTAGGAAATGTTCCAGTTTACGGAACAGCAGCAGCGGCAGGAATAGGCTCTCTTGCAGGAGTAGCAGATTATTATTCAGAAAAAGCGGCAGCTTCTGAAGATGGAAAAGTTTCTCTTAAAGACACAGATCTTGTAGATCTTAGTACTAAAATGGGAGTTGAAGCAAGTAAAGGAGCAACGGGAACTCTAGGAACTATGGCAATTGGAGTAGGAGAGCAAGGACTAGATGCACTTACTACAACAGAAGCTGAAAAACAAGAAGCAGAATATGCATCTATTTTACAAGATCCTAGTCATCCATT
>Ga0098060_1000584_pt1 | contig 16177 bp, 9 predicted proteins | sample 21_taG_FD_77063 | JGI IMG/M metagenome (GOLD analysis project Ga0098060, IMG submission 77063) | Marine viral communities from the Subarctic Pacific Ocean - 21_ETSP_OMZ_AT15319 metaG | ecosystem: Environmental > Aquatic > Marine > Oceanic | place: Pacific Ocean | collected 2015-01-19 | reverse complement strand
TTTGTTTAGTTATGTCTGATGTGTTATGTATTTTGTTTATACTACCTAATAAACTACCCGTTGTATATCCAATATTTTTGTCTCGTTCTTTCTTTTCAGCTTTTTTTTGTGTATTTATCTTATCCATCATTGCTAACATCTGCTGAAAGCTATCGCGATAAATTTTTGTTACCGCTGTTGGATCTTTAATTCCTATATACTGTGGATTTTCATATGCTCCCATAACTATATTATTTTCTTAAATTTATTGTTCATTTTTTTATTTTTATCTAGTGCCACTTTACGAACCAACTCCTCCACTTCCACCATATCCGTACCCACCAAGTCCACCATATCCTGTGCTATATTGTAGATTTAGATCAGTTAAAGTGGCTGCAGATTCATATGGATTGTTATTTTGACCTCCACCTCCTCCAGCATTAAGGCCATCAGCATTAAGGCCATATGACATAAGAGCGCTACCTGCTGTTGAAAAAGCTCCAGCTACTGCCGCATCACCCGCCATACCATAAGCCATTTCTTGCTGTGCTGCTACTTGTCCTAAACCAGCAGCACGATTTAATTTCTGTAAATGCCTAGCTTCTTCTGCTCCCCATGTAAATTGTTTTCCTTTAACACGAGCTTCTTGCAATCTTGTTTTTTCACTCATTCTTAATTTATCCATTTCAACTTGACCTTGTGCTCTTAGTCTTGTGTTTTCCGCCTCTTGTTGTTCAATACTAGCAGCAACACCTTGTTTACTACGTAGTGCAGCTTGTGCTAAAGCTGTAGCTCCACCAGCGCCAGCTCCTGTTGCACGTAACGTGTCTAATGTTGTTGCTAATGATAAATCAGCTTGTTGTGCTTGCATTTCTGCTGCACCCGTTGCAACTTGTAAATGAGCAAAAGGATTTGAAATCATATCACTTAAATCTTCAACATCTTTCCATGGATCTACAATCTGCTGTCTGGTTGCTTCTAAATGCGATAAATCTCGCTCTGCTTTACGTCTTCTACTCGCAGCAGCACTCTCACGTTTTTTTGATTTTCCTGCAGAAATAGCTTGTCCTGCAATACTAACAACTGCACCAATTATCAGTGGCCATGCCATACCTTGTTGGTAATATATATCTTGAGGACCAAACCAAAATTCTTGTAAAATGTGTATTATTTCTTCCATATTAATTTATTTTTTCGATGTTTGAATTAACCGCAAACAACTCTTCTTTTGTAGTACCTTCGTTTTCCATTTCAACATCCATATAAATACCTTTAATACCTGATATTATATGATCACTCTCCCATCCCATTACAGCACCTCCAAGATTACTTTGTGGTGTGTCGTTTTTTATCCAAGCAAAATATTTATTATGTTGCTTTTGAAATTGATTTCTTAAAAAGAACGTATCTAATTCTGTTTCATTTTTAGGTAATGTATATTTTAAGATAGAATTACCTGTATCACTATCTGTTTTTATAGAATTTACTTTCCAACTTGCATCACCTTCATAAGAAAGTGTTTTAAAATATTTTGTATCTGATGGCCCGCTATTAACTACAAAGTTAATTTTTGAATTTATAGCACTTGCTCCATAAAATTTATTAACAACAGAAGAGTCTGCATGATGTTTCCATATAGATAAATCCTGTATATCTGTTGTCTCTTCGTTATTTTTAATTGTATAATATTGGCCATTTAAACTTCCACCAAAAGCTGGTTTAAATGTATAAAATGTAATCCACCCGTTAATTCTATCATCAAAGTTTAATGTATAATATTTTTTATTTTGATCATTATTTACATTAACACCTTGCAATGATATAACATAATGTTTTTTATATGTATCAAATGACCCAACGGCTAATGTTGTGTCTTTAAGGTTATCTCTAAAAAAATCCTTCATACCATAGCTTGATACTTCAGTAATACCATCTCGTGATAATCTTAAAACTGCCCCTCTATTTTTATCAACCCAATATTTTCTTCCAGCATAACTACAAAAAGACTCTGGATTAATAGTACCATATTCACCTAAATATGCTACTGTATTTCCTAATACCACGTTAGATGTTGCTTGTAACGGTTGTCCTTCTGCGGTATATATAGCGTCTTTATCTATTAATATTTTACTAGTTTTATCTTCTTGGATAATTAACATATCATTTTCTTCAGCATAAAGTTTATTAATATCACCATTAGCTGCATCAACAGATTTTGTTATATCCTCCCCAATACTAAAAACATTAGTATCATTAACACCAGTTCTGGAATTATAAATACCAGAATAAATCATTGTGTTATTACGGTTTTGTTGGCTATAGTCTTCGTTTACCATATGTGCCCTTACACCAAGGTTCATAGATGTGTCATTATACCCACCTCTGATTCTTGACTCTTCAAAATGCCAATTTTTACTTTTAGATTTTATTCCAAAAGTATTAAAATAACTTATATATAGAGTTGTAGCCATTATTATATTATTACTTGTTTTCTGTGTTTATTTAATTTTTATACATCTTCAAATTCTACTTTCAAATTATAGATGTATTTTTCTCGCATCATATATTTTGGAGCAACTCCCTGAGCACCGCCATATCCTGGAACACCTAATATAGAATATGCCTGTGGTACATATGTTGAATACGCTACATTAGAATTAGAATTATTATGTTGGTATGTCGCGGCGCCTTCAATTACTTCAGTTAATGATTTACTTGTAAGCGCATTGCTAACTCTAAACTTATTTAACTGCACTTTTTTACCACCCTGGGATAGTGTTGTTACGGTTGGTTTATTTGTCGCTGTCGATTCATGATATAAATTTTGTATAAGTATTCTATCGCCTGTACCACTTGGATTTTCTTCTGTTAAAGTAATTTTTACTTTTTTCGTAGGAGAACCTGTTGTTGGGGCAATAGCGTTTACTAATGTTGAATCATCTATCCATAAATATATATCTTTAAATTCTATTTCAATATCTTGATTCCCGTCTTCTATAATATCCGATGAGTATTCATGGCAACTTAATAATCTATAATCTGCCTCTTCTTCAGATTTTAAAGAATGAAGAACTGTAGAATTACCACCATAAGTGATAGTTTGGTAATATTTATGGGTTGAAGAATCACTAGTTGAACTTTCGTCGGGCAATAGTAAACCTTGTCTCCATACACCACTATTACCACCAAAGCAATTTGAACTATGATCAATATTAGTATGATCAGCGGTTGGGTAATTCCAACCAATATGCATCCTAACACTTGATGATGATATACAACCATCAGTACTACCACGGCTATTAAGAACTTCAAATCCTTTGTAAATATGTTCACCACCTGGATCATCATTATCTTGGTCATTATCGTCAACATGTGCCATAAACCAAAAGTTTTTTGTCGTTGGTGACGAAACTGTTAATCGGAACCTTTCAGTATCATCATCATCTTCTATTTGTGATGACATTGAATCTGTTACTCTAATAATAACGTCATAATTACCTACACTTTGTATTTCATCAGCTGTAGTTAACACACCGCTTGTTGCGTTAATACTAAATAAACCAAAAATAGCATTAGGCGAAGGGCTAGTAGATGACGTATATAATACACCCCCAGTTCCATCAGGGTTTGCTGGATATCTTACACTGTCTATAGAGTATGATAAATTAGTAGCTGTCAATGATGAAATTGCTGTTCCATTATCTCCTGTTGCAGTCGTTAATGTTACGCCAGATGATATTGTAGCATCTAGTAATTTTGGACTATTAGGACTAAAACCTGTACTATTTACAAGAACAACGCCAACGTTTGATAAATAAATATCAAAAGTCCCAGTAACCGTGTCACCACTGTTTGTTGCTGTGATATCTAATGTAAATTTTTTTGTGTTACCATCATTATTATAATACCAAGGTCCCACAACTTTTAATGTGTATTTGTTACTGTCACCTGAATTTTGAGCAACAACTAAAGCGTTAGTTGAACCTGCTGTTGGAACAGTATTACCATCTTTGTCTGTAATCACAGCAGTGACCGTTGCACCTGGTACAACCGTTCCCTCTGTATCTTTTACTTCAATTTTTATATTTGTAAATGTATTAGCAGCAGTACTTTCTGGAAATGAACTATTTGTAATATCAATAGACGCTATAGAAGCACCAGTGCTAATCGCCGTGTTTAAGTCTGATATTAAACCCGTAGTAGATGTTTCATAGTATATATCCAAAGCACTCTCAAATGGCTCTGTCTCAAGTACACATAATTTTACTTCATTATTATCCCATGGAATTCCAGAATTCCCAGCGCCAAAATCAGTTGGATCAACTCCAAATGAATTAACCATTTCTGCCAACAAATGATCTTTATCTCTTTCATAAAAATGTTCATTTAATTCCGTGGCGCTACCAGTTGTAAATAACGCATGATCTTTTTGTGGTCCTATTGAAATTACTTTTATTTTCTTAAAATCAATTGGATTTAATGATGTGCTTTCAACTAATCCAGAATTTGTATGTGAATCATCACTATCATCAAATGTATTTATTACTTTTGGAAATAATATTGCTTCAGAAGGACTAACATCAATATCTGGATTTGCGTTTTTTTCTAAACTTCTTGGAACCTTATTAACATTATCACCATGTAGTGTTAACCATGTTCTTTGGTTTTTAGCTGGCCAATCTTTAATTAAACTTGGCGCATAAACATTATAATACTCTTGTTCTGTTTGTTTTACAACAATTTTATAACTATACCAACCAAGCGGATTTGATGTCGCGTTATATAATGTTGCCGCGTTAATTGGTGAGTTAAATGTTGTTGTTAAGCAATATCCAACTCCATCATCATAACCAGTGGTACTAGAATCACCTAAATTATTTTCTTGTGGTTTATATAATGTATCGTTACCCCCAGTGAACGTAAGTATTCCAGATATAACACCACTAACAGCGCTAGATAATGTTAACGTGGTACCACTTATATTATCAACCATTATATTATCCGGTACATTTGTTCCAGTCACCGTCATACCAATTGATATTCCAGCATTTGATCCACTTAATGTAACTGTGGCACTACCACCACTATGACTTGATACAGCTTGAGTTACTTTTAAGAAAGGCGCTGGTAGTATTACAGAAGACTGCCTTCCATATCTATCTGCTAAAACTAATCCCACTTGGTAAGTTCTTCTTTGCTTTAAAGATTGGGTTGGATATTCTTTATCTAAATTATAAGTGCGTGATGATCTTTCTGTTTCTCCAATAGTATAATCAATGCCTGATGGTATACTTTGACCAAGTGTAATATTTCCGTATATCAGTCTATTACCAGTAATTTCTTGTGCACCTGCTTTTACCGGAACATTATCAAATACCCTTGTTATTTCTCTTTCAGGTAAAACCTTATAAGGTAACGTTGATTTATATGTATATGAAAATATTGAATGTTTTGTAGTGGTATCATTTTTTATATTTTTACTAACAATACTTCTTAATGTACTATTGTTTGCCTCAGACATAACAATTTCAATATGAGTCACATGTAATTTTGTATACAAATCTTTAAGTTGGTATTCTAAATCTACATATAAATCTAATTGATTAACATAGTTTATCATTTTTGCTAAATCTGTAGATTTAATAGCGTCTAATTCTTCATTATCGTGCATACCTGAGTTTGCCTCAGTACCATCTATACCACCACCTGTTAAATTAGGTGGATCACCTGCTGAACTTGGTTTATAAAATTCTGGTATAAAACATGCCTGCGAAAATGGTGATAACAATGAATATTCATTATCATTAAATTTAAATCTATACGCAAATTTTACAAATCTTTCCTTTAAATAGTTCGCATCAATATTGGTATCAGTAGATTCTACCATTGATGTGTCTGTGCTTATAAAACTCAACTCTGTAGATGATGTTATATTTGCTGATGCGGTTGCACCACTTGCGTCATTATATAACTGCCCAATAGTAACAGTAAACGCGCTACCACTGTCACTCACACCACTTACAACACCACGATATAGCGTATTACTAATAGTGAAATATAGAGTTGTGGTGTTATCAACAGCTAATGAATGGTTGTTGGTATAGTTTAGAGTAAATGCTGTTGAACTTCCACTTAATGTAAAATTCCCTGTAGCATAAGTTGTTAAATCTTTTATTATTCTCGGTGCTTTCCAAGGGTAATATTTAGCAACAGATATCTGCTCTTCTGTTGTATAAAATGTAGGGTTTAAATCATCTGTAGCATCTGTTTTAGCCGTTTCAACATTTATTTTTCTTGGTTGATTTCTATTGTCTGTCCAAAATAATAAATCATCCACCATGTTTATATTATAAATAGGACTTTTTTGACTAAAATTTAAAAACGCTCCTTTTACTAAACATTTAATATCTGTTCCACCTTCTTCTAATTCGTATATACCACAGAAATTACTTAGAGATTCTAACGCAACTCTTTCATCTGGATCTTCAGCATTACCTTCATAATTTGTTACAAACCAATAAAATTTACTAGTTGTGTTATTAATATAAAATCCTATTACATTTGGATTATACGGGCGTATATGATCTTCTGTTAGTGTTAATTGAAATTTTACAGTACTACCACTAGCAATCATACCGTTAGAGAGACTCGAAGTTACTTGTATTATATTAGGAAAATTCAAAAAATCTGAACCACTCACTGTAGCGGTTACACTTACGATAGCCTTACTGCTAATAACAACTTGAAAACATAAACCAGTACCCCAACCATTACCGGATGTTATTTGTGTCCACCCTACTGTCCCACCACCTCCTAATTGACAAAATGTATATGTACCATCAGTTAATGCATTGGTGTTACCTATAATCTCCGAAGCCGCTGTTAAATCAATAAGTTTTACAGCACCTTTTACAGTTGATGCGCCAAGTAATGTAAATAAATCACTACTTCCGCCAGTTCTTGTGGTTGAATTTATACTTTGAACAGCTCCGACATCACTTCCTTCGGAATTTAAAATTTGAATATTTGTACCTTCACGGTATTCACCCTCAGGGACTACCCTACTGTCAAGGTCTTTATTCATTTTACCCTTAATAAAAGTATTTTTTATATCCGCCATTTATTTTTATTTAATACGCTTCGCTTTACCCCTCATTACTTGGGTTAATTCTTCAACTTTAAGATTTGATAATCTTATCTTAGCATTTCTTATAGCAGCTCTTCTTTCTCTTTTATGTCTGTTGATAACATACTCTGGAACATTAATTTTATTTGATAATACAGCATATGCTATGTGTTTATAAATAGCTTCTTCTGCGAATTTATGTATTAATGTATCACCGTATATACCATCACTAATGTATTTTAATATAATAATTTTACCACTTACGTTTGATGTAAAATGTATTAAACCTCTTGCTTGATCTATTAAGAAACAACCATTCTCTTGTGCAAACTCAGGGAACAATCCGTATCTAGTGCCCTGATGTGTTGGGTTTGTAGTATACCAATATTCTTCTTTACTAGCCTCTGTTGTTGTGTTAGCTTTAAATTTTTTCCATGTTTCCGAATTTTCTGCAGTTGTTAATTTACCATCTACATCAAAGATGTAATTATAATCACTGTCTTGTAATAATGCCTCTGGATTACTTGATTTTCTCATTGGGTGTAAAATATACTCATCACCAGAATTGTTAACCCAAGACAACTTAACATAATTTACATAATCATGTGGTATTGGCATACTTAACGACGGTGATACTTCTATTTCTTGTGACGATTCTGATCGCAACGCGTCATAACTAAGTTCTTGAACACCTCTCTGCGCGTGGAACAACACATCAGATCGTTTAACACTATCTATTAATTTACCATCTCCAACATAACCCACCATGAAGTTATTTACAATATCTTTTAATTTTATATTTTGATAATCACCATACGATTGGTCGTATTTAACAAGGTTAACACTAATTGTTTTGTTTGATGATGGCGCACCACTTACCGCTTGAACATTAGTGTTGACATCAACGTTTGTAAAGGTTAAAACAGGTGATTCGTATGTATAATTTGTTGCCGGTATCAATGTGTTATCAACATAAACACTAAATTCACCTTCTACTGTAGGTATCGGATCAAAAAAACTATCCGTTAATGTAAACGTTTTTGTTGTTCCATCTCCTTGGAATATTTGATTTCCTTTATAATATCCTTGTGCTGTTAATTTACCTAATGCCATGTTATTTATGCGTTTTCTTTATTAATGTTTAATACTTCATTGTCTGATGCTGATTTTATTATCGTTGGATCTTTAATAACTACCCCAGCATATGCTAATATTTTTATAATTAAATCCACTTCCTCTGATGGGTGTAATTCAAAATCTATTGAACCACCTGAATATTCATATTGCTCTGTTGAATTATCATATGTAAATTTCCACTCTGGAGCTGTTGGGGTTTTTATATAATGAACATCTAAATTACCAGTTAATGACGTTGGTAGTATATTAATTTTAGTTGCACCGGTAGAATCGGTGGAATTAGAATAATATGCCGGAAAGTCTGTTGTTGGATTTGTTAGTGGAGAAGATTTGATGTATGGTAATTCCACTGGATTGATTTCTTCTAATAATGTGTCTGAAGATAATACATTAATAATTTTGTATATATCTGTGTCAAGAGTTATTTGGCTACTACCTATAGTTTTTGCAGCTATTTTATAAAACACATCAATTTTTTCTTTTATTTTTTGTGGTATATCTGCATACCCTGAATTAACTCTTTTTGTTTTTTTGTTATTTAAAAAACGATTATATTCATAAAACGATTTATCTAATAAATCCAATTGCGCTTGTTTTGCAATCTTATTAAATTGATTCGGTGGTAAAAAACCCCTTTGTTCTTTATTAATTATTGATAATACAGTTTTATAAACATTATTAATTGTAATCATAATTTCTTTTTTATATAGTGTAGTCACCCCAATAGAGATGACTACTCTATAAAGTGATTATTTATTTTAATCTTTTTTCTATGTTTTTATATATTTCAATACCTTCATCGGTTTTGAAAAATGCTGCTAGCGCAGAGTAAGGGTGCTCATCAAACGGAACAGTCATTACTTTTCTTTCATTACTTGACCAAGTAAAATTACGTTGATCTGGAGAAAGTGTTAATATCCTAGCTTCAACAGCCTTGATACCAAAATTTCTAAGCTCTACGTTTTCATCTCCTGCTAAATCTAAAAACAACCTTGGGTTATTTTTTGCCATTAATAAAATATCTCTTCGTATTTCTTTTGATGCCATTTTGTTAACATCACTACCAATTTCTACTCTAAGAATAGCTTCACTATGCTCTATATCTAGATTTTTAGCTGCATTTAATGCCTCTATTTCTATTTCTAAATTAGATAATTCATCTTTAGCTTGTTTTACTAAATTAAGTTCTTCATATAATTTATTTCTCTCCGGATGATGGAAAGAAAGAAATTTCTGAAGTGTTTGTTTTTCTTTAGGAACGTTTAAAACTCCGTTTCTAAATATAACATGTGCTAATCTTTGATCACCTTCCATCTCATCGACAAATGATGTTTTTTGATTTTCAACATATTTTATCTCTCTTTCATATCCTAAATCTTCATCAAAATAAAATATATCTGATGTTTTAATTTTATAAGATAGTGGAGAAAATCCTCTACGTAATAAATACGTACGATCTTTAATTTCCCACGTTGTATTAACTTTGGGTGCTTTCGCTTTTTTTGTTTTCGTTTTGTTCATAATATAATATAATTAAATAAGTTAAAAAAATAAAGGGATAGGTGCCGAAGCACCTAACTCTTTATGTGAAAAAATGTTATGCTGTTAAAGCCATAAAATTATTAGCTCCTTGAACAATTAAACATCTTTCTGATAGGTAATGTACCTCCAATGCATCAAGATCAGAAGTAATGTTTGAACCAACTGAACCAGTTGTCCATGTTTTAAACCTTCTGTCGTCAGCAGATGAAGCTCTATACCTAACGTGTAGGAAAGGTTTTTTTACTGCTTTACCTAGTGCTTCATCATAAACAGATGAAACTCCAGCTGGAACAATAATACCTCTTTTTCGCTTCGCACCAACATCATTTAGTGCTCCTCTAGTACCATAATCATTAAGATATTTCCAATCAGTTTTATAGAAGTCATAAGAACCTCTTCTGAAACCATTGAAACCTAAATTAAGTGCCATGTTTTCTGCATTATCAAATACACCATAACTAACACCACCTGCTACATGTGGGTTTAAACCCCCTAACATGTCATCCACTGCTAAAGCAGTAGTTCTATTAACATACATCATGTTTTCTTCGATAGCACCGTTTTTATCAAATTCTGCTAAAATAGCGTCAAATTCAGTTAAATCAGTAGCTGCGACTGATCCAAGAATACCAGTTGAATAATTACCTCTGTCGTCCATAGCGGCCCAAAGACCTTCTGTACCATCAACAGCAGCGGTTGAATCACTAGCTTTTTTACCTGATTCTATCATTGTCATTTCCAAGTAGTCAGTGAACCTTTGTCTTGTATCACCTTCTCCTTTTAAATACCATAGATAACCATTTTGTCCGTCTTCACCTGAAACTTCAATCCAACCAATCGCAGAAGCGTCTGAACCAGAAACGTCAAACTTATCTTTAATTATAATTGGTTTGTTTTCAAATGATTTGAACCCAGGATCTACAGATTCTCCTCTACCAGTGTCCCCCTTTACATACTCAGAACCATAAACTAAACATGTTGCACCAGTTGCATCCGCTATTCCAGCGTTTACAAAGGTGTCATCGTCTATACATTTTGCTTCAAATTTTGTAGCAGCACATTGATTTGCGGCTGTAGGATCGCCAGGAGATTTTGTTACAATACCTCTAGCTGTACTATTCGCATCACTAATTAAAACTAGATCACCAACTCTTATTGCGTGTTCAGGTGTTCCATCGATAGCGTTGCCATCAGAATCAGCTGTAACAGTAAATAAGCCATCAGCGTCACTACTTGCCATGTGAGTGACAGCGTACGCTAAATGTAATCTACCTTGTTCTGACCATACTACACGATCAGCAGTCATAGGCTCTTCAGCCCCAACTCTTTCTAAGAAACCCGAAATAGTTCTATTACCGAACACTTCTGCTTCTTTTTCCATAATATCGGGAACATACTGTTGTGCCCATCCTTTAGTATCTGTACTAGTAAAATCTACATAGTTACTCGCTAAAGCTTCTTTCGTAGGTGCCGGCGTACTTCTTAAGTTTGTTGCCGGACTTGCGTTAATTGCCATAATTTATTTATTTAAATTGTTAAATTTTTATTTATTGATTTTAAATCGGAGTTTCTTAGAATCATCGCCGCTAACTACTTTATATTTTACACCCCCAGTGTCAACAGTAGTTGTTCCTGATGTTCTAGGATCCATATTTATATTTTTGGAATCCATAGTAACTTCAGTAATCCCATCTGCTTTACCCTGTTGGTAAAAATGATTAGCAATAGCATCTGAATTCATTGCTGTAAATAAAGATTTATGATAACCCTTAGCATCATCCATAACATTATTTTTATCTAAAAATTTAGTAACAAAGTTATTAAGATCGCTTTGTGTATCTTTAACACCATTTACATCATTAACATTAAATCTATATTTTTTATCACCGACGTTATATTCAAAACCTTTGAAATTTTTGTCGAAAACCTGATTGGTTTTATTTAAAAATGTAGACTTTTGTTGTTCTGCTAATTTTTGAGACTCTTTATTCTCCTTATTATATCTATTAAAGAAATCAATAGCTTCTTGTTGTTCAGGTGCTAACTTAGCACCACTTTTGATTTCTGCATAGTATTTAGACTTTAACCCGTCTAGATGGTTTGTAGCGCTAGCAACCTGCTCTTTAAACGCTAATTTCTTTCTTTTAATGTCTATTTCTTCATCTATTTCTTCATCAAATCTAAATGAATCTTCTATTAAAAAACTAATTTCTTCATTATTTAAATGAGGTTTAGTTTGCTTGTAATATTGTTTTAATAAAGACATTTCATCAAGTTTACTATAATCTTGATTTAATTTTACATAATCCTCAAGATTACCGCCAGTTTCATCCATAAAGTCTACAACTTTTTGAATATTTTCTGGTAAATCTTGACCAGTTTTATGTGCTTCTTCTACAGCTTCTTCAACTGCTTCTTCAACTGCTTCAATTTTCTCTTCATCAACACCATCAGTTTTTTCTTCTGTAATTTCTTCCAAAACTGGTTGTTCAGTTTCTTCTTCTTTCTTAACCTCATCTTTTTCATCTTCCACTTTCTCTTGAACTTTTTCAATAACTTTATCATCAACTTGTTCTTCTTGAGGTTTTTCCACCTGTTTTTCTTCAACAGACTTGTCTTCTTCTTGTTCTACTATAGGTTTTGACAAATCTACTTTAACAGTACTGTCATCATTCCTTAAGTTTTTCATTGTATTAGGTCGTTTTTTAACCTTAGTTTCTTCTCCCATTGGAGTTTCTACTTTTTTCTCGGTAGTTTTATCAACTACTTTTTTTTCTTGTTTTTTTGCCATAATATAATTTTATAAAATAATTTTAATTTTAACGCGGTTCAAATTGCTCTAAACCAAAACCGCCTAAACTATCAAATCCAGCGGATTCAAAATTTTTAGGTGGAGTTTCTTTTTTTCTTTGATCAATCAACTCACTTTGTTGAGATGCTTGAATTCTAGTTCTTTCATCTTTACGATCTTCTTTGCCATCTTCTTTTTGTTTTAATGTGTCAACTTCCATTTGTTTTAATCGCATGTTTAAATCAAACTCATGTTGCATAAGTTCCTTTTTAATCATAGCTTCAGTTTCTAATTTTTTAAGATCAAATGATAATTGTGCTTTATTCACCTGAACTTTACTACCCGCTATCCCTTGTTGTTTTTGGATTTCAGCTTGTGCAGCAGCTTGGGCAGCTTGTGCATTAGATTGAGTTTGTGCTTGAATATTTTCCATCTGTATTATTCTATCTTGCTCAATTTTTTTACGTCTCCTAATTTTTAATAATTGGTTTGCTAGTTTTAAATTTTTAATCTCCCTAACATCAATTGCATCTTCAAGAAATACTTGATCTTTTTGCAAAGCCATTTGTATATTATTTTCAAGAAGTTGTTTTTCTTCTTCATCTGGAGTTAATTCTAAGAAAATACCAAAATCATGAAGGTGTAATTTTTTAATTTCATCTAATGTTCCAACATTAAATCTACCAAGTGAATTAATAAATTGATTTCTTGATTTTGAATATTCAAGTACATCAGATATTCTAAGGGAGCAAGATTCCGCAGTTTTTAATGTTAAATATAAACCACCTTGTAATATGTGTCTAGTTGCTGTGTTTGAATTTGCTGCTGCTAATTTTTGTACACCAACTAAAGCGTTTTTATCTGGCGTACTACCATCTCTTGCTTCATTTAACCCGGTCACATCTCTTATCATTTGTAAATAATAATTATATGATTGAATTAAACTTGCAATTTTTACATTACCCGATCCAGAATTTAATTCTTGTATAGGTACTTTACCTTGATTAAATTCACCATCCTGCGTCATTGATCTACCAATTATCGAACCAGTTTGGAAGAACATGTTTAAAGCTTCTTGTGGATTATAATTTGTACCGTTACCTAAATCAACTTCAGCTAAACCATCAGCATCTAAATAAACACCATCTGGAACCATTCTTGCTAAAACCTGCTGTAGTTTTAAATGCGTTAACTGTATCATGTCAGCAAAACTTATCATTCTACTAACTAATGATTCAGCTTTACCTTTATACAATCTTGGGGCAATAATACTATAACTCATCTGAACTTTAGTAACATCAGATTTTGGTCTTGTCATGTTTTCAGCAAGTTCCCATTTTAATAAATTATTTTCTACACCTATAATTTTAGCACCTGTATATAATACCTCAATGGCCCTTGATGCTTTTTTAAATTTAGTATTATCATCTATAGATGGATTAAAGTCACCACCTTTTTTTATTGGTTTATTTCCACCAGATCCTGTTTCTTTAATTTTATAATTTTGTGTTTGGTATGTTTTATATTCAAAATATAACACATTAATAAACCCATCATCATCATCGTGATTGTATCTATTAGCCATGCGTAGATTACTACCAATACCTTCCGCTTCTTTAATTTCTTCATCAGATAAATCTGGAAATTGTTTTTTTAATTCTGGTATACTTATTTTTCTAACTTCACCAACATAATAAAGATCATCAAAATATGGAGAATCAGTTTGTGAGTATACTATATCCGCTGGATCAACATATTCAATTTTAATTCCCTCAGCTGTATTAAATGAATTTTTAACTGCAGCTATACCAAGAACAGCAATATCATAATCTAATCTTTTTTTAATTAAATCATATTTATTTAAATCCATTAAATTATTCAATGCTTCTTCTTGTGCAATTTCAATAGATTCTTTATAATCTAACTGCATATGTAATGCTAATTCATCATTGTTTTCAGGTAACTTATTTATATCGCTTTTAAATGTATTTATTCCAGTTGTCGCGGTAACATTATTTTTAAAATCTTTCAATTTCATGTCTTCAACAATATCTTTTACATAATTTGTTCGCTCTTGTATTGATGAAGGGTCTTGAGAATACGCTTTTAATTCATATGTTCTCTCAGCTATCCCATTAACAACAATATCTACAAATTTAGGTACAATAGGTACTGGTGTCCAATCTAAATTAAGGTACGATAAATCACCGTTAATAGATAATTCGTTTTTATATTTTTGTATACTTTGTTCTCCTCTAGCGTAAAGTTTTAACTGATGATAATTTTGCTTTGCTGCATAGTATCTTGAATTCCCTCTGTCCTTTTCAAACCATTCACCTTCTATTGCTCTACCGACACTTAATCCATACTCTAAACTTGCTTTCTCTGTATCACTAACAGCTTGACTTGGAAATATACTTTTTGGTTGTTTTTCTACCATTTTCTATTTTATTATTTGTGATTGTACGCCAGTATTTTTGTATCTAGCGAAATTAATATTTACTGTTTCTTTTTCTATTTTTGCATTTGGTCGATACAAATGTCTATTGCATGCCATAATTGCTAAGCCAGAACTAATTGTTGCATCAAATTTTGTTCTTTTATTTATATCAAATTTAGACCAATCATTTAAAGTTTTATTAAAATACATACCCCCGTATGACCCATCTTCCTTTACACCTACATGCTCTTGTATATACATTTCAATTGCGGACGCATGTGCTTGTTTAATATCTTCACTTGAGTTTGGTATTCCACCAACTTCCTTTTCAGCAACAGATAGTTTATTCCAAACTTTATCAGGCCTGTTCATGCTGAAACCTCTATAACCTCTTCTTCTAAGATAATATAATAGTCTTGGTTTATTATTTTCTGCTAATAAAGGCATTCCATAAAAAACTAACGCCATTAACATATCTTCAAAAAATATCTCTGCTGTTTGAGGTCTAGCTATATATTCTAAAAAGAACTTGTTAGGTGGACAATCTTCCATGCTAAATTTAGTTAAACCATGTAAAGCACCTTTCGATCCCTGTCCATCTACTGTTCCTGATATATCATAACTATCACAACCAAAAGCACCCATATGTTCGTTGCCTGGGTGTTTAATACTATTTTTTATAACAATATTATTTTGTAAGTTTCTAGGTGGAACCCAAGATATGTTAAATCTCCCCCGTAGGTCTGGATAAAATATCACTTGGGTATCCTTTACCCCATTAATCCACTGAAAATTTCCAGTAGATATTTGAGATTCACTACGTATTTCTTCATTAAAATCTATTTGTTCATATATTTTAGCTAAATTAAATATACTATTTTTAGTTTCATCTCTGAAAGCATGTTCTTCAGTTCTTGGAAACTGTCTATAAAATTCATTTAAAGCGTCGGGATCGTTTTTTAACCCTTCAACTTCATTATTCCAATGATCTACAACGCCGGTATCTATCAACTCTCCATAGAAATCATATGTTGGATCGGATGGCGTGTCAAAAACTGGCATACCATACCTATCCATAAACCCCTCATAGTTCCATTCCATTGGTATAAACAAACTATATAATCCAGATTTAGTTTGTCCATTTTTATTTCTTTTTGTTACA
>Ga0098060_1000582_pt1 | contig 16207 bp, 5 predicted proteins | sample 21_taG_FD_77063 | JGI IMG/M metagenome (GOLD analysis project Ga0098060, IMG submission 77063) | Marine viral communities from the Subarctic Pacific Ocean - 21_ETSP_OMZ_AT15319 metaG | ecosystem: Environmental > Aquatic > Marine > Oceanic | place: Pacific Ocean | collected 2015-01-19 | reverse complement strand
TTCCACAGGGTTAATGCTGTCTCCTATTGATAAATCAGCCTTTACAGGTACTTCTTCAGACGATGCAACAACAGCGTCTTTCATCGTCTTACTGTCTTTTCTTCCAATGTTTACAGATTGTTCAAATCTGTGTTTCTTGTAAAGTGATTGATATGCAGGGTGCGCCCAATGACCGGGTAGCATAGGCTGTGTTGCATTGACATAGTGATGCCCCATTCTAGGGTAAGCCATAGGTGTCATTATTGGTTTTGAGTATCTTTGATATGGTGTTTCACTACCGTCAACGTATTTTGTGTGTGCCATATCAGGAGAGTTACCACTCACTTCTGCATGGTCACGTAATCTGTTTGCTGCATAGAATCTAGCAGAACCCGCTGGAATAGGATAGGATGGCACTATCGTTAGTGTGTCGGTTTTCGCTACAAGTGATACAAAGTTTGCATCCCCTTTGACTGTTGTAAACGTAGTTCCACTAATACCTGTGTAGGATGCTAGGCCGCTTTCACCACTAGCGTTGTACACTCTAATGTAACGCCTGTTGTCATCTTCTTCTTTAGTGCCGAAGTCAGTAGAACCGTTATTGTTAGTAGAAGTGTTATTGATGAAGATTGTTGTATCTATTGTAGCACTCGCTGTTAACGTACCGCTAGAGAAAGAAGATACAGTTAGAGCCTGATTGACAACACCGCCACCTGCAACATGTGTAACAGCGTGTGCATAAGCAGTTGGATAACGATGAGTGTGTCCAACACCAACTTTACACACATGAAATAAAAGCATCCTGTCATGTAGTTCGTAAGCAGAATCTAAACTGTTGGTGTTGAAACCACCAATCTTACTCTCACCTGATTCTTCATCAAAGTGTTCCCAACCGTATTCTTCATACAATGGGTGATTTACGGGGTTATGTTGCGTTGTCCTCTCAAATAACTCTCCTAAGCGTGTTGAGCCTTTGCCGGGATGTTGCATACCACCTGCACCGAGTGTCTCATTCTGATAGGCTTGTATAGGGTCAAATCCTGAACGCACAACAATGTTACCGGGTATGCTATCAGGATTAGGTAGTCTAACTGCTAGGTTGGGTGCTTCGCCGCTGTTAGCAAGAGATGGTTTACCTCTCTTGACATCAAAGCATCTAATCACAGTACCAAACGGACTACCGCCTTCTATGGTGTGTTCCTTACCACTATCATCAACTACTGTTATCTCTTGGAATTGTATTTCTTCGTTTGGTATCTGTAGCACGTTGTTTACTTTGTGATTTGGTAAACCGGGTTGTTTTAGTTCCTGTGCTTCTATTGTAGGCATCATAACAGAATTGGTTGTTTCAAAACTAAACCTCACGTTACCATATATCTTTTCACCTGTTAGATGTGCCGCACCTTCTTTGACTCTTGTAACGAAAGGCACAGCACCCATACCTCTAGCGTTGATTGCAGGTAATGAGAGGTTGCCACCATCCATTCTCTTCCACACTACATTCTCTACTGTGAAGTTTTTAACAGGGCTATTTTTGTAAGCCTGATAACCATTCACATCAGACATCCAAAAATTAGTTCCCACTACACCCATACCTTGAGAGTAAAACGCACCTGAGTGATAATCTTCTGATACATTTCTTTCAACACCACTTGCTTGCAAATTGAAAGAGCCTACAGAATGGTCTAAGTCATACAACAAATCTCCTGTTGCTTTGAATCCGGGTACTGCGTTGTGTAATGAGAGGTCATTAGAAACAGCAGAATGTAGATGTACGAAATCACCACTAGCAGGTGGAAATAATGAATCAATCCAATTAGTGCCTACTGTGCCTTGTGGTACTTGTGTTCCATCTACTATCAAAGCCTCTACGTTTGGCCCTGCGTTGGCAGGTGCTATGAAACGGTCTTGACCGTGGAATCTCTCATCCCATTTGGTAGTACCACCGTCTGATATATCGGCACTAGTACCGTGTTTTGCATACAACCAATCACCAAAAGCATCCACACCATCTCTATCGTGCTTTGCTACCATTGATAATTCACTTTCATATGACACCACTAAAAATGCAGATGAGTATACTCCTTGTGGATGGTGTAACGAATCTTCCATTACACTGTTAGTATCTGTATTAGCATAACTAAATACATAGTTTGGTGGTTTCACCGACCTTTGTGTTGCGTGTTTTGCATCAGTATAACCATAATCTCTCAAACTAGCAGCAGCGGTTGTAAACGTATTGTCTGTGTAAGGTGCGCTAATGTAAGACTTCCTTGTAGCGACTGTTGCTTCACCGTCATTAATTATAGCACTACTTTCAGGAGAATCAGGAAGAGGTGCTATTAACGGTAGAGAGCCATAAACATTCATTACAGTCGAAGCAGTACCATACGGTGTGAAATTGAGGAATGGATGGTATGCGCCTAAACCAGCAGCATAACCTTCTGTGCCTACTTTCAAACTGTTGAGATATGAATATCTTTCACCATGCCAACCAACAGCACCTATTGGTTTGGTTCTATCAATTGCATCTACTATGCCTGAGAAGTGAACCTGTGTCATGTGGTCACGGGCGCTTGCGTTCTCGTTGTTGAAGCGAATAACACCTGTCTTAGACCACACCCACAATTTATCATTAGTAGCGGGTGTTACCGCACCGTTATCATGGAGAAATCCTCTAGTGGCGGTAGTTCCTGTCATCTTGTTAGGGGCAAGGTAGAATCTAGCCTTGAAGTTACTACCGCTACCCGGAATCACTTGCTTCATGTAATAACAAGCGTATGCTGGACTTGTTGTGGTGCTTGCTCTCAACCAACCCGATGCAGGTAAATTGTTCAACTTATCTTGGTCTGTTGTCTCTGCGCTCTCAATCCAAAAATCACCCATTGTAGAACCTGTGTTTACTGTACCACTAGCATTAGCAACATCAACCCAACCGTAACGGTCTTGTCTGTTTGATGTACCCATTGAAGGGTGGTGTGTACCACCTATAGATTTCAATGCACCTTTGCCGGGGAATGAATTGATTGCCGAACTAATAACAGATGCTAACTCTTCACCATTCTGACACCTTGTTCCATCCACAACAATATACTCAGTATCTACATTGGTTGTTGCTAGATTTGTTGTTTGTGTCCAATCTATGTAAGCAGTTACCATAGCAGCACCCACTCTGAATGCTGTTGGGTTAATCTCACTATATCCTGAAACGCTGATTTTTTCTGTTGTTTGTTTTGGTGGGTTGAAAGTAATTATTTCATCCATCCAATGACCGCCGGGATGAAAACCACCATCCATGTGAAACACCGTGTCTGCTGCTGTTGCTATACCATAGCCGATGAAAGGGGTGTAACCTAGTGGTTGTGTGCGATTGTCGTATGTTGTGTTAGAGTCTATCATCTGCCCGTAATTTCTACCATGTGATGGATATTGTCGGTAATTTCTACCTAATGGATAACCAGCAGGTGTTTCCCAATTAATGACGCATCTCCAATGGTACGCTGCTTCTGCAAGATAATTTGCTTTCAACCTCGGTCTATACGCTTTCCAAGAATTACCTGTATCTTTGTTGTTTATTTGATTGTGGAATCGGTCATCATTGTATGGTACTTTGTTCCAACCATTACCTGTTGTTACAACTCTACCCGGATGTGGTTCTGTTGGGTTAGTAGTCTCACCATTAGATGTAGTTCTTTCATTATGGAAAGGGAATGCTTGACCCGGCCCAAACACCAAGTATGTTGTTTTGTTATCTACATCGTTTTTGTAATCCTCATAACGGGCTGTTGGGTGTGGGAATCTCAAAAGTAACGGCACAGGTTTGGCTTTCACAACACCATCAGTATCACATAGAGTGCCACCTCTATCCAAATCTGTTGACAACACGTTCTGTTTGTTGAACACAGGTGGTAACGGGCTACCTCGATGTTGGTTACATAACGCAGCACCGGGGAAGAAAGAGAAGATAGCATTACAATCTAACATAGCAAAACTTGTAGATATTTCATTTGCATTCTGTATACCCGCAGTTCCTGTTGGGCCATTTGAGTAAGGATGTGTATAGAAGTCTGAATAATCATTCATTGAACCATCGTTAACATCCAACACAACCCCACTAAAACCACCACCGAAGAATAACGGTACGCTATGGTCGGGGCTTGATTTTCCACCTTTGAAATGTACTATAGGTTCAGATAGTACACTACCAAGTGAGCGTATACCATCAAACTCTTGAGATAGGTGTAAATGTAAGAATGCATCAACTTCAGCAGCGGGCCAATTAATTTCACTATTTGCTTGCCAAGTAAATGTTCGATTCAAAGCGTATGTGCTGTTATCACCAACATATGCTTCTGCTGTAACATAGATGTCTTTGTTTATGTATATGTTCTTTCTTTCACCAAATGGTTGTATATGACCTGCTATACCATCACTTGCTATGTAATCTGTTGCGGGTTTAAGGAAATGATACATGTCATTAGTTATTCTAAACCTATCACTACCCCAACCATCGGTAGTAGAAGTATCAATCCTAACTATTGGGTTTTCTATCTTTGGTAATATCTTATCACCTGCTACATCAACATAATCTTCACCTGATAGATTCTTTTTCCACCGAGATGTGTTTATTGGTTTGTTATCACTACCAACTATAATCGGTGTAGCGGTGTTGGAATTAGGCCCACAAAACTTAGTTTTAACCCTAAGAATTGTACTTGGGATATACCCACAATCAACGCTTCTACCTGTGTCTACTTGTGTATTGGTGGGTGCTCTAGATGTACCAAAAGTCCAATTACCATCTGTGTCTACTTCTGCTTTTCTTACTTCACCAAACTCTAGATGTGCTGCTTGTATGCCGAAGTCTTTGTGTGTAGATGCTGAAAACATCTTGGATAATGATTTTGTTTGCAAACCAAATCCTTTTACTCGTATAGCATCTTTTGAAACTCCATGATTACCAAATGTTTTACCATCAGCAGCATACATAGAAGTGCAATCAAAACTAACTCCCTCAAACTCATTAACATCAGTAAGATTAATTGCAAACGCTGTGACAGCAGCCAACAACTCATCTGTAACCAATGTAGTCCAATTCATAGTCGGAGACACAATATAATCACTCGCCGCTGGTGCATTAGTACAATTGTAAAAAGTATCACCAATTCTATATTCGTAACTAGTAACATCACCTTCTGTTGAACCTGATACCACTTTAGTTGTTTGAAAGACACCGTTTTCTTTGGGAAATCCTAAGTAACCTAATTTATCAGGATGTGTGAAATCTGAACTTGTGTATGGTGCTTCACCATAGGTTACTGTAACATTGTTTCCTGATACAGCCAAAGTGAGTTTAATACCTAGATTTGGTGAAGGCACAGCATTCCATCTGTTACCTCTCCATTGTGAAGCAGTTAGAGAACTAGACAATCTACCTGTCGCATCTCCTGTACCACACATATGTTTTCCAATAGTAAACCCACCTTCTTCATTACTTGAATCATCAAAGTAGACTTGTATTTCTTTATTAGAAGTGTTGGGTAAAACAGCATTTTCATTTAAGTAACTTCTACCTAATTTATTATAGATATATCTAACACCGTATGTATTGTTTTTGTGGTCTTTTAATTGTAAACCATATATGTTTTGTGAGCCTATATTTTCTTCATCTAATGAGGCTGTTGATATGTGTGAAGTATAATCATTAGTTGCTGTATCAATCACACCATATCTATTAGCAAATGTTGTATCACCTCTTTTTCCAAATCCGTAAAGTCCGGCTTTAGGTGAAAAACCCGGCACACCTGTTGCAACAAGACCACCGAAGTTTATTCTACCAATCGCTGTTGTTCCTGTTTTCAACCCGTCAACAATCGTAGCCGATGCTTCTAAATCGAAAGAATCAGGATTTACAGAATTGTGATTCTTTCCACTTAACACATCAGTAAGAGCCAATAAGTCTGTTTTCTTTGATGCGCCAAAATCAGCAACTGAAAGTACATCTTCACCACTTTCATCGGATTGTATATACTGCTTTAGAGTAGTAATCGGTGAGAATGGTCGCCCATTCTTATCAAGAGGCATAGGGGCGGGGTGCATGTTCTCACCTTGCTTCTCTTCAGGTAAAGCCCAAAAGTTACGCCATCTTCCACCATGACCTACTAAGAATTGAGGATTGTAAGATGTTTGTGATGTGCTGTTATCCAACCAAACGCAAAAGTTTCTACCTGTAGCACCCGGTACTGTGCTATGTATTACCACAGTATAACCTTGATTTCCTTCTCTATCTTCTACTGCTCTACCAATATGCGCTCTAAGATAGCCCATGTGAGAACCTCTATCTTGATTGGCAAATGCCTTATCAGAATCCCAAAACGGAGAAGGGTCATGTGCAGATGCACCATTAGATAGTCTAGCCTGTAATGCACCGTATTGGTTTATCTTTCTAACAATTTCATTGACAGCACTTTCAACATCAACTACACTTTCACTTTCAGCGACCTCCCCCATAGATACAGTCATTCTTCTTACAAAATCCATCTGAGTCCATTGTGGTAAGAGTTTCATCCTAGCATCACTTAAATCAAGAGATTCTGCTCTTATACCCTTCAAACACAAAAATGCTGGAATAACTCTTGTACCATCAGGGGTATCAAAAAATGTACCTTTTTCTCTTAAGGAATCATTGATGTTTTTCATCAATCTATCTGTGAAACCGCTTCTTAATCTCCTACTTAACACATGATATGAGTTTGCTATTTTCCATGATGCTACAGATTCATTGTTACGAAGCGGTGTGCTAAATGAATAAGCATACCCGTCTGCATTACCTGTTATGCTCAAACCGACATGTACGTGGTGTCCATGTGCTTTACCATACAACCTTGAAAAGTTATTTTGTCTAACTGTGTCATCATACAAAGTGCTGTAAATTAAATCATCAGTTTGCTTATTGGCTAAGTCGTGTGCATATGCACTCTCAATAAACTTAGATTGTTGAGTTGAGCGAATGAACTTGTTTTGTGATGGATAACCATTAGCAACGTCTATTTGTGTTGTATAACCATGTGCAGCAGAACCATTTATCTCAGGTAGTCTTTTTACTAAATCAGTAGATGATGTGTTTGTGCCTTCTACCACATTCCTATCCCAACCAATCTTAGTTGTCTCAGCAGATGACTGTACCTGCATGTGTATATCTTGGAAAGTGATGTATTCTCTATCGTGTTCAGCATCGTATAACAGAACTCTAGCATGATTCTCACCTGCTAGATAAGGGTCTACGAATGCAACGGTTGGAGAAAGCGGATTATCGTTGTCATCTATTAAACCGAGAGATTTGTAATTCTCTTCAACAGTTTTATTGATGTGTTGTGCTAGGTTTCTTGCTGTTTCTATACATGTATCACCAATCAAGAAGTTCTCCATTGGTATACTGTCTCTTGGGTTTGTAGCATGTAAACTACCCTCACCACCATTGAAGCCTTTCCACACAAGACCTTCATTGTGTACACCTCTACTCTTTGAAAACAAACCTTCCATAGCATGAGGATTACTATATGACATATTAGCCCAAACGGTGTCTCCTTGTCGTAGTCCACCATTACAATAAGGGTGCAACCAACTAGAATTAAGAACAGCATCAAAATCATTGAAATCATTTACAACAACACCTATTTGTGCTGTCGTTTCTTCTCTCATCCAAGCAGGTACATTTGCTTTGAGAGTTATACTTGTACCATCTGTAACATAATCCACAACACCTAAATAACCAATTTCATCTTTGTTTACACTGCTAATACTACCTGAATATTTGAAAAACAATAAATCTCCTTCTTTGAAGTTCATGTCAAAATAATCATTCAAAGATTTTGAAGTAGTGGTATTAGTTACGGTTATTGTTTTTGAACTTGTACTAGCCCACACAAGCCCTGAACTAAACTTAGTGTTTGCTATTAATTCAGAATATAATGGATTTTTCTCATTTTCAAATTGTAACACACTTCCTGTTGCATTATTCACATATTCATCAAAGAATACTCTTCTCTTCCTACCTGTTAATTTAACTTCACTACCAATAAAATCAACCCAATCAAGACCACTTGTTGCAGTTGGAGTAGCCGTAGGATATGTACCCGAAGTATAGTATACCAACACTATGCTATTTTTTGCTATATCAGATGACACAGCAGCAGCACCTGTGTTATCATAGTTGTTTACTTCTTCAAGATGGCCGTAGTAATGAAACTTGTAATCAGTACCGTTGTAATCTATTGTGGCTTCGTAAAACAATTCTCCTGTACCAAGAGTAAAATCATCTATTGAACGATTTCCCAAACTAGGAAAAAGAAGTAAATCATCAGGAGAAAGTGAGACAACAACCGTATTAACGTCTGACGCACCAAAAGAACGAATTGATTGAATATTCCCTTTAGCCCTTTTTGTTGTAACTTTTTCTGCGTGTGGGTTGCTTTCCGGCCCTGCTTTGATTTCGATTGCGCTGACATATTGCCTCAACCCATAATCAACATTCCCGCCTTGAGTCATCATACTTGCTTGGTCGTGATAATACTCAGAACGGTTCTCAAAGTCTGCCGAAGGTGTGTTCTTATCAGAACCTATTGGTTCTATCAATTCTGTTGGTAATGTTTGTCCAACATAAAGGCGTAAATCACCTTCATTGTTTTCTAACTCATTGAAGAAATTAACAGAAGAAAAATAATTACCGTCTGAGACAGTAAGAGTGTTAGCACTGTAATTAACATTGGTGTAGACCACCCACTCTCCTGTTTTAGTAAAAGCCCTTCTATTTCTTAGGACTTGCCCGTTACCACTTATGTTTCTAAAATCAGTAGAGGTAGCATCAGGAAATATATTGGCATCATCTACTGTTATAGTTGTTGTACCATCGTATGAAAGAACCTTAGCAGAAGAAATGTAAGTGTTGTTTTCTATAGCGTGTGCATAAGCGGATTGTGCTTCTCTATCTGTTTGTTCTACACCTTTTGGCCTTCTACCCACAGGACTTGGGTTGTATGTATGTGCTGTGTTTGTAGCATCGAGATGTATTTTGAAAGAGTTATCACCATCTACTAAAGTGCCTACGCTCTCATTATCAAAGAATTGATTAGCGAAGAATGGTATCTCTACCAAAGCCCTAGTAGAAGCATATTGAGTGCCTAGTTGGTAATCTTGTGATACATCGTTTAGACTGTGGAACATTCTATCATTCACAGTTGTTCCATCTTCTATTTGAGATTCAACACCAAAATCAGGCTCACTAGATATAACAGCGGTAATGCTCAAATCTCCTGTCGTTGATGATGTTACACCTGAAAGTAGATTTCTACTTTGTAACAACTTCCATATTTGAGTGTATTCTCTACCAGCACTAACAAAATCATTACTACCTATTGTAGCACTTGAGAATTGAAAATAGGTAGATGCTTTAGAATCATACTTAGCATGAGAACCATCTTCAAAATATATTTTACCTGCTTTTGGAAATCCAAACGTACCCCAACTTTTCATATTTGCAGAATTGTTGTTTATTGGGTTAACGTATAATCTCTTGTTGGTTGCATCATACTTTATTGCTGTAACAACATAATCTCTTCTTGTTGAATATGGTTCTCGACTAAACTCACTCTCTAAGAATGTCGGTTTAGTATCAACAGCACCTTGACCCACACCGCCTAAAGTTACACTAACAACAGGTGCGTTAGGTTCGATTTCTTTGACAATGTGTGAATCGTTACTACCTGAACCTGTGAAAGATACATTCCTACCTGAAAGTGAGTTTTGTAATCCTATCGCTTGTATTGTTGTGTAAGATGCACCTTCATCTTCTTTTGTTTCATCTACACTTCTCAACCTACCTCTGCTTAGAAGATAATGCAAACTAATTATATTTGGGTTGTCAAGGGTGTTTCTTTGGCTTTTTACATTCTTTAATTGATAAAACCTAGAGCGTTGTGAAGGTTGCACAATTAGCATTGTGTCTGCGTGTGTGTCAGCAATACTTACGTTATCTATAATATCAAAAGACTCAAACACAGGGGATGAGGATGATGTAACTATGGTGTCAGGTTCTGCGGAACTGTTTGTAGCAACCACATCCATAGTTTTGTAATCTGAATAATCTCCTAGACTTTTTGTAGATTTAACAGTTTCAAACATCATTCTATGGAATGAAGAATCGTGTTGTGTTGTTTTACTCGTTGAATCTGTAATAATAGAAGGCGGTGTGTTAACAAGAGTATCACCGACATAAGGAGTTAGATTAGGCGGTGTGTTGGATTCATCAAGAAGTGTGTCGGCATCATACCCTTCACTACTATCTGATGATAGTGCATGAACTTCTAGTAAATCTCTTGCATTGGCGTTTTCTCCGCTGTCTAATAATATACAACCACCCGGTGCGTATAGAGTCAAATTACCTGAGTTCAATGCTGTTTTTATAGCCTCAAAAAGAAAAACTCCCTCACCGATTTCAGTAGTACCTGAAGGTATCATTTTTTCAACCATCAATAAAGGTACACTACTATTGCTACTATTCATTGAAGCACCTGTCAAATCTATAGCATTGTAATGTATTTGTACATAAGGTGCTAAATTGTAAGTAGATGCTAATGCTGGAACATGTAACAACGCTACTCTACTTTCTTTACTAGGTCTTAGATGATGCGACCTAGTGTTTTCGTTTGGTGTCGCAGTTGGAGATATAACAGGAGATTTGAGAAGAAAAGGTGTGTAATTAAACCCGCTACCACCTATAGCAATTATTTCTTGTACTCCTGAACCGGGGCTACTAGTGAGTTCATAGTTGCTGTATATACTACTAACAGTAGATGAGTTTACAAAATCAATAACAGTATAATCACCTATTTCTTTGTACAAGTCTACTTTGCTATTAACGCTCAGTTGTTCTTTCATACCATCTAAAGGTACATCGTAAATTGCACTTATTAAATCAGCACTACCATCACTTTGAGAATCTAATATCTCTTCATTAGCCTTAGGGAACTTTCTAAGATAATGATGACCTTCAACGTGATTATTGATGTGTCTACCTGAATGACCTATGCTAAAGTCTGTAGAAATAGTAGTAGGCCAAGTTGCTGCATATGGATTGTCTGTATCTGTTGTTGAAAGAGCCATTCTAGAAGAATACACAAAACCATGTTGTTCGTATGTGCTTTCATCTATCACCATTTGACCTGTTCTATCTATTGCTCTAGAAGAATAATGTGGTGGTTGATACGGTTTACCTGTACCCGAATCTATCAGTAAATCAGCACCCACAACAACCAATCTGCTATCTGTGGTGTGAGCGTGAAGAAGTCCTCTAGTACCATTATTGGCTGTGTCGAAGTCTAAATGTATACTTGCTATAGTTAAAACACCTGTAGCGACATTGATGCTCTTCAGTCTAACTCTTTCAGGTGGACTACCATTTGGTTTCTTCGTTGTATAGTCGTAGCCACCCGGTCTTAGAAGTAAATTGTAAGGCACATGAGCGACATCGTGTTTTGTAATCCCTGAGGAAGTGCTCTGTATGACTTTGTAATTTCCACTACTAAACGGAGATTGAGTGAAGTCAATAGTGCCGCTTGTAACACTCACACCTTTGAGAAGCGTGGCTAGTTTAGCAGCAGCGGTTGTTCCGATGTTTATTGTTGTAGCACCTGAAGATGCACTACTTGTTAGTTTGAAAACGTCATCAAAAACGGTTATTGGCTCTTCAAAACGGTAAAGAAGTAATGTATCTTCACCCTTAAGCGGAACTGAAGGGTGAACCATCTGTGGTCTAAAGTTTGCAGCCAAGTGTAAACTTTCGACTACCCCTCTAAACTGACCGCCTTTACCACCAATGAAAATATTCTCTTCACTAACATTCAAAATGTAATCAGGATTGTTTAGCGTTTTGTGTGCCATCAACAAACCATTTACATATATTTGTAATTTATTTCCATAGAAGGTGGCAACAACGTGCATCAACTCTCTGTGGTTTCTATTCAAATCAGATGGTTGAGTGTTGAATATACCACTACTTTCTGTTTTAGGATAAATAGCACCAACATAGCGACTACCATCATGATAACCTGTTTCTATAGTATGTTCTTCTACTCTACCTTTATTTAGCAAACTAACTGTAAATACGATAGGTGCTGCTTCATGCACTTCACCAACTTTGAGAGAAAACTGATTTCCTTTCTCAACAACTACACCACCAAAATCAGGCATCAACCAACTTTCAATTGCTATGTGTCTACTGTAAAGACCTGATGTAACAGAATGAATCCCGCCTTTTGCTTTTGCATTCAAAAGGCTTCTAATATCGTGTTCAGAATCTATGTTCTTATCACCTATAGAAGAAAAGTAACCTTGTGGTACAACAATACTGTCGCTTATTCCATCAAAAAAGAAAGCGTGATTGCTAGTACCAATAAGTGTTATATCATCACATCCGAAGGTAAGAATTGCATATCAAAGGTGTATATTGCTTCACCAGCATCGTACATGATTTCCATGCTTTTCATACCCCCACTTATGCCTGTAAAATTGTCAACCCCACTAAACTCAGTACCTGCTGCTTTTGCACTTTCTGATGTTTTTTCATTTTTGTCATAAAAACCCGTAGGCATGAAAAAGTTTCTAGGTGTATAATCACCATCGGTTAGAATAGAATTAAAAGGAATCTGTATACCTACAATATAATCACTTGCTTTCTGTCTATCTTGTATATCCTTTTCGTCTTTCTGTTGTTTGAACATGTTTTTCATACTTCGACCTGCTGCTCTAAAACTACTTCTACTACTATTGTTCATTATACTGTACATGTCTTGTGCTTTATCACCAGCAGACTTTCTACTAGCAGTTTTTCCACCAGCAAAATCTGTTGTTTTTGGTAAATGCATACCTATAGTTTTACTATCTAAAGATATGAAAGGTGAATTACTATTTCCATTAACACCATCGTTAATTTGTGTTATTATTAATTTTGAATTAGTTGGATTACCACCCGATTCAGTTCCTTCACCGTTTACTATTTTAGTTGTAAAATGACTAGAATAAGAATCATCTAAACCTGTTTTAACTATACTTGCTATTTGAGCAGATGAAGCATCGCTTTTGATTGTAACAATTTTTGTACTACTGTTATATGAGTTACTACTACCCAATACCATATTCAATACTCTGTCTGTTCCATTGATGTCTTTGAGAGTTAATTTAGTGTTTTGATTTGAGGCAAAGACTTTTTCTAGATTACTTACACTTGTAAAATGTTTTTTTATGTTAGTTCTAATGATATAATCTCTTGTTATGTTGAAGTCTATAGTAGCAACCGCTTTCTTTCCACCAACTGCTATCTCATCATCTGAAAAAAAACCTTGAATTAGAATAACAGCCTTGTTCAAGTTCAAATCTAGAGAAACTCTATTACTTCCTGAGAAGGGTACTGATTTTGGCCCAAACCTTCTATCTGTACTCATGACTATTTTAGTGGCATTTAACTCAATGAGTTCACCATCCTCTCTTACAAGGCGAATAGGTGTTCCACTAGCAGCCATCTTAATACCTCAATACTTCATCGCACTTGTTGTAGCACCATACTGTCTAGCAGTTTCTTGTTGTATCAATGATGCTATTTCTCTAGCCAATGCTAATTTATCCGTTCTATCTGTAATACCACCAGCGTTGACTGTAATGTTGAATGTGTGTCCACCACCACCGCCGCCACTTGCAACAGTATCGGCACTACCGCCACCGCCACCGCCACCGGGTATTGCACCAACAACAAAATCAACACCACCGCCAATAAAATCTAACGCAGTTCCGGCAACAGAACTTAAGATGTCGGCTATTTTAGAGGCTATAGTGGTAAGCACACTAACTACACCTTCAACAGCAGTTTGCATCATAGAAAAGACTCTTCCTAAAGTATTATCATAAATAAACTTTATACCCGTTGCCATTAAATTAAATGCATTTTTAATACCATCAAACACATCAATGTCTGATATATATGTAAACATCCTACCGAATGTCTCATCCCAAACAGTTTCAAAGAAAGTTAACACATTTCCAAAGTGAGTTTTTAATGCACCAAAAGATGGATTTGTGATTAATTCAAATGCACTAGCAAGTGTATCTCCAAGACTTGAGACTATTTTTTTGAAAGCCTCCCAACGGTCTACCAATAGATTAACAAAACCCTCATACAAAGTTCCGACTGTAGAAAATATAGTTTCAAAAACACCAATTATAGGTTCAAACAAAGGGCGTATGTGTTCAGTCCAAAAATCTTTCATGAAAGTGAACGCTTTACTAGCAAACTTAATTCCCATATCAAAGACTTTTTTGAATGCTGAACCTATTCCTGACACAGCAGTAGATAGTATAGCAACACCACCAATTGCGGCTTTTGTGATGGTTGAAGTCTTAGACAACGCTAGACCTAATGCTATAAGTGGTGCTACCATTCTTCATCCTCCGAGTTCAGGAAAGAGTAGTCAAGTGTAATGGTTTCGTTTGATGTCTCGCTTCCGAGCCGTTCTTTACTTCTTTCTTGTTGTTCCCGTTCTTCCATAACAATAGCCCAATTCAAAGATTGATAGAAAATATCTAACGGCATGTTTAGTGTCTCCCATATTGATATGTTATAGTGCTTCGATACGAAGTAGGCGAACAACTGACTTTGGGTTCTGTAGTCATCTGAGTTTCTTACTCTCCGATGCTTCAAAAAACCCTTAATCCTCAGTTGCTCGCCTTCGTAAAACCCCCTTGCATCATCTCCGCCATTTCATCAGGCTTAGGCAAGTGGGCTACTATTTGATTCGCTACATGTGCTTGTAGTTGTGTCATTTCTGTTGGTGTTAAAGATGGGTTGGTTTTAACCACCCAATTAGTGAAAGCGTATGTCCAATACCCTTCTAGGTTGAGTTCTGTTTCACCATTTGGTTTAATGATGAACATGCTTTGAGCAGCATTCTGAACATCAAAGAAATTAATATCCCTTATCCAAACCTCCATAATTAGGTCAGGATTATCAGGGTCTACACTAATATCATATTTCTGTTCATTCTTCTTTGTCAATAAGTTCTCCTTGTTCGCTATCTGTGGCATTGTTTTCACCTTCGGTTACAGCCGTTTCTTCAACGGGGGCATCCAACTCAACTTCAACAGCCTCTTCTGAGGGGGCTTCAGTCTCGTCATCTACGGTATCTCCTAACAGTCCATCATCGTTTCTTCTTAAACGTAACACCACATCGGCTTTTGTGCCTCTTATTGTGATACCACGTTCTCTACAAACTTCTTGTAATTCACGTACTGTCATGGAATTGTAATCTATTTCTTCAGGTACAAACATTTGTTCTACTAAAGGTACTACTTGTTTTATCTCAGGCTCAGGCTCAGGCTCAGGCTCAGGCTCAGGCTCAGGCTCAGGCTCAGGCTCAGGCTCAGGCTCAGGCTCAGGCTCAGGCTCTACTATTGGTTCTATCTCATCTTCTTTGCTTTCTTCAACAACTTCTTCAACACTATCTTCAATATTTTCACTTGTATCATTTTCTTCAATCTCCTGTGGGATTAGATTAGCAACCATCACATCTAAGTCTTTACGATTATTAACATTATTGAAAATCTCTTTATCAACATCTTTTAGACCAACTTCTTCTAAAATCCAATCTAAGTAATTACTGAATCCTTTTTTCTTAAAATGCCATCTTCTTCTACTTGGTGGTATTTTCATTTTATCACCTCAATAATGGAAAATTGTATCTTGTGCGAACACTCTAATAGACTTAGGTAGAATCTTCAAGGTGGATTTTATTGGGGCTTGGTCGTCAGGAAGTGGTAAAGAGGCTTCTGTAATGAAATAATCATCTATTACAATGTCCATACTTTCTCTACCTGATGCTGCTGCTGTACCTTGTTTAACGAAAGACAACCTAACCATCTTGTTAGCATTGTCGAAGTTTCTAACTGCTCTTCTCATTTGATGGAATAAAGTAGGATTATCCACTATGATTTCCATATCTAATTCATATTCAGTCTTACCTTCTACAGCAAGACTAGCGTTTCTAGCACCAGCAAAAGGAACTTGGTCTGTTGCTGCGTCAGCCATTCTGTTGCCTGAAATAGTGTAGTATTGTTCAACCCCTGTCTTACCCTTCAAATCAAAGGAGATAACTTGTCCAAGTGTTACACCACCTAATTGTATTTG
>Ga0098060_1000580_pt1 | contig 16222 bp, 24 predicted proteins | sample 21_taG_FD_77063 | JGI IMG/M metagenome (GOLD analysis project Ga0098060, IMG submission 77063) | Marine viral communities from the Subarctic Pacific Ocean - 21_ETSP_OMZ_AT15319 metaG | ecosystem: Environmental > Aquatic > Marine > Oceanic | place: Pacific Ocean | collected 2015-01-19 | reverse complement strand
AGCTGCAAGAACCAGAGTTTCGCTCTGTTGTGCTCGACATCATGGATGAAGAAATCATAAGAAAATTTGAGTCTGAAGGCAAGAACTTCGGCCTCGAAGGCGAGAATGAAGAAGGTTAAATCCTGAAGTTACTCACAAGCCCCTTCTCTTCGGAGTTGGGGTTTTTTTATACTTTTTACTTGACACGACGCTTTAGGCGTGTTATATTATGATATACGTTGGAGGACGAATGAAAGATATAGCAGATTTATATAGACAATTTTGTGAAAGCAAGGATATTCACTACCAATTGGACGACAACGTTCGTCCATACGACAACACAACACTGTTCTGCCCCGCAGGAATGCAGCAGTTCAAAGACAAGTTTAAATCAGATGAAACAGGAACTCAAGCAAACATTCAGTCCTGCATTAGACTAAATGACTTGGAGGAAATTGGAGACGGAACTCACTATCTTTATTTCGACATGATCGGATTATTCTCATTTAGAACATTAACTGTCCAAAAAGCAGTCGATTTCTGGATGGAGTTTGTCGAGGATGTCTTGAAAGTTAAAGTGGATTATGTTACGATCCACCCAGACAAGATTAACGAATGGAGAAGTCTTTATGACGATTATGATGTCGAGGTTCGAGCCGATGAGGAATGTAAGTGGACCGATGGGCAAATCGGAGGTTATTGTACAGAGTTCTTCAAAGATGATGTTGAGATAGGAAACATCGTAAATCCACTGGGAACTTGCATAGATGCTGGATTTGGACTGCAAAGACTTAACATGTTTGTGAATGGATCAAATGAAGAAACTCGTGAAGAGATCCTCATTCAAGCATGCGAAAAGCTACTACACTCAGGATATTATCCAAGCAACAAGGAACAAGGATATGTGTTTCGAAAGTTGTTGAGAGAGCTTTATCGATTAGGTTCAGGTTGGACCAATGAGCACTATATTAAAGAGAAGAAGCGACAAGACAAAGTTCTTGAGAATTACAACAGGAACAAGGACAAGCCCAAGTTTAAAGACAAATCTAAAGAATGGTGGTTTGACACCATGGGAATAGACATTGACTTCATCAAAAGTCTGGAGGACAAGTGAAGACAATCAAATGCCGCTGTAAGATAGAGGGTAAGACCTATGTCGGCAAGCTATCTTGGGAGAACAAAGATAAGTTCGCAATGCTAATCGGAAAGTTTAAAATAGAAATGCACTTTCCAAAGAAAACATACACATATACAGTCTTGGAGGACAAATGAAAAATGTAATAATAATTGACGCGTTGAACATGTTTCTACGCAGCTACGTGATAAGCCCGCAATTAGACAAAAACGGATTGCCCATAGGAGGCACCATTGGCTTCCTAAAGTCCCTTCAGAAGGTAGCTAGGGACTTTACCGCTGATGAGGTCATAGTGGCTTGGGATGGCCATGATGGCTCTCAGAGACGTCGTTCTATGAACAAGGACTACAAGGGCGGAAGAAAACCTGTTAGATTTAACCGTAGAATGATAGATCTACCAGAAGACAAAGAAGAAGCGAACAAGGGCTACCAACAAATCAGGTTGATGGAATATCTAAATGAAATGCCCGTAATTCAACTTGTAGCGGACTTTACAGAGGCAGACGATATTATTGCCTTAGTCATTAACCATCCCAAGTATGCCGGTTGGAAAAAGACAATCATCTCAAGCGACAAGGACTTCTTTCAGTTGTGTCGTCCTGATGTTCAGATTTACCGACCAATTCAGAAAAAAATTGTTACCGAGTCAGACGTGGTAGACCAATTCAAGATCCACCCAAAGAACTTCGCATTAGCGCGAGCAATAGCTGGAGACTCATCGGATAACCTTCCGGGAATCAAAGGTGCAGGACTCAAGACAATCGCTAAGCGGTTCCCTTACCTTGTCCGAGAAGATGAATATGAAGTCTCAGACATTATTAGGGATTGTGCGATGGTCGGAAAGAAACTTAAGATTCACGAGAATATTCAAAGTAACGAGAAGCTAATCAAGGATAACTATGCTATCATGCAATTGCAATTTCCAAACATCAGACCAATGAATCGAGAGATCATCAAGAACTCAATTAATGACTTTGAACCAGAGTTTAATAAAATTAAGTTCACACAAATGTTATTCGCCGATGATGCCGGTCATCTCAACTTTAACGACCTACAAGTCGTCTTTCGAAGAATAAATAAGTAGAAATACTTGACAACTGAACCTAAACATGTTATATTTATATAACCGATAAAGTCTGGGAGGACAAATGAACGAATTTAATAAGAACGAAACCTTTACGCGTTTCGGAAAGAACTTTCAAGAAAGTTTATGCCAACTTATGTTGGAGGATCGACCATTCTTCGATCAAATTACAGAAGTGCTTGATATCACATTTTTCGAAAAGAAATATCTTCAGATCTTCGCGCAGACTTTAATCAATTATAGAGATAAATACAACACTCACCCAAATAACGAAGTCATGATGACTTTGTTGAGAACAGAATTGAATCACCACGATAAGGCTACACAGAAAGATGTCCGTGAGTTTTATGCTCGCATTCATACGTCAGATGGTGTAGAAGAGTGTGATTTCATCAAGGACAAGTCTATCGACTTCTGCCGTAAACAAGTTCTCAAAGGAGCGATGTTGCAATCAGCAAAGCTTCTTAAGTCATCATCATTCGAAGAGATTGAGAAGTTAATCAAGGATGCCCTTGTTTTGGGTACCGATAACAACTTCGGTCATGACTTTCGTAAAGATCTACTTAAGCGCTTTGAGTCGGTAACTCGAGACCCTATCTCAACTGGTTGGTCTCGAATGGATGAGATTGTGAAAGGTGGCCTTGGCAAGTCTGAACTTGGTGTGGTTGTCGCTCCAACCGGTGCTGGAAAGTCAATGGTACTCGTTCACTTGGCTACACAAGCATTACTGCAAGGCAAAACAGTTGTTTACTACACCTTGGAACTTAAAGATACGGTGGTAGGACAACGATTTGACTGCTGCATAACTGACGTTCCACTACAGGAACACAGAGAAAGACAAAAAGAAATTGTAAACAAGGTAAAAGACCTTGAGGGCACTCTAATTATCAAAGAGTATCCAACCAAATCGGCTTCTGTTTCAACTCTCAAAAATCACATTGAGAAGTTACGGAAAAGAGGCATTGAGCCTGATATGATCTTGGTTGACTATGCTGACTTATTGCGTCCGCCTCGAGCTACTGGTGAGAAGCGACACGAATTAGAAGAGACCTACGAAGGTCTTCGTGGTCTTGCTCAATCTTACGAGATTCCTTGCTGGACCGCATCTCAAACGAACCGTGGAGGATTGAATGCTGAAGTTATTACGATGGAGTCAATCTCTGAAGCGTTCAACAAGTGCTTTGTTGCAGACTTCATCTTCTCTTTATCGAGAACAGTTCAGGATAAGCAAGCTAATAAGGGCCGCTTATTCGTCGCCAAGAACCGTAATGGTCCAGATGGTCTTGTGTTTGATGCTTTCGTTGACTGGTCTGACGTTACAATCAAAATCCTTGACCGAGATGAATCAGCGGAGAAAATGCAATCAACGGCAGACGCGCTGCAGATGCTTAAAGACAAATATGCAAAAGCAGGAAAATAACTAAAAAAACAACAGGAGTCCCTAATGGATTTAGAAAAGAAAATTTTATCGGACATCACAGTCCACATGAAGTATGCACGCTACATGGAAGAAGAAAATAGACGTGAGAATTGGGATGAGTTGGTTACTCGGAACATGAACATGCACATTAAAAAGTTCCCAAGCCTCGAACAAGAGATTCGTGAGAACTACAAGTTCGTTTACGACAAGAAGGTTCTCCCTTCTATGCGCTCAATGCAGTTCGGAGGTAAGCCAATCGAGGTATCACCAAACCGCATCTTTAATTGTGCTTACACACCTGCAGATGATCCACGAGTATTCGGAGAGATCATGTTTTTGCTTCTTGGTGGAACTGGAGTTGGATATTCAGTCCAACGCCATCATATTGAAAATCTCCCAGAGATCAGAAGACCATCGAGCAAGAGAACTCGTCGCTTTCTCATCGGAGACTCTATCGAAGGATGGGCTGATTCAGTAAAAGCCTTGATGATGTCTTACTTCAAAGGAACATCAAAGTTGCGTTTTGATTTCTCAGACATCCGTCCGAAAGGTGCAAGACTAGTTACATCCGGTGGCAAGGCACCCGGACCACAACCATTAAAGGAATGCTTAGTAAAAGTAGAGGGAATTTTAGATGCTAAAGAAAACGGTGAGAAACTCACTTCCATTGAGGTTCATGATATCATCTGCTACATTGCGGATGCAGTTTTGGCGGGGGGTATTCGTCGTGCCGCTCTCATTTCTCTATTCAGCGCTGACGACGAAGACATGCTTAGCGCAAAAGCCGGGGCTTGGTGGGAACTCAACCCACAACGAGGAAGAGCAAACAACTCTGTAGTTGTAATGCGACATCGCATTGATCAGTCAACTTTCATGAACTTGTGGAAACGAGTCGAAGAGTCTCGCTCAGGTGAGCCGGGCTTCTACTTCTCTAATGATAAGGATTGGGGTTGTAACCCATGTTGCGAAATCGGCTTGAGACCAAATCAATTCTGCAACTTGGTCGAGATCAACGTGTCCGATGTGGATAGTCAAAGTGAATTAAATGCTCGCTCTCGTGCAGCATCGTTCATTGGAACACTTCAGGCATCATACACAGACTTCCACTATCTTCGTCCCGTATGGCAACGAACAACCGAGAGAGATGCTCTCATCGGCGTCTCAATGACTGGTATTGCATCTGGTGGTGTACTAGAGCTAAACATGACTGAAGCATCTCTTGAGGTATCAAAAATGAACCGTCAAGTCGCAATGCAAATCGGCATAAAGCAGGCCGCTCGCCAAACATGTGTGAAACCAGCAGGAACAACTTCTCTCACTCTTGGCACGTCAAGCGGCATTCATGCTTGGCATAATGATTACTACATCAGACGACTCAGAGTTGGAAAGAATGAAGCCATCTATTCTTATTTGCTTCAGAACCTGCCTGAATTGGTCGAAGACGACCGTTTCCGCCCACACGACACTGCTATCCTATCTGTGCCTCAAAAGGCTCCTGAAGGGGCAATAACGCGCCATGAAACAGCACTTGACTTGCTCGAAAGAGTAAAGAAAGTTTCTTCCGAATGGATCAAGCCTGGACACAAGACTGGAAACAATACTCACAATGTTTCAGCAACTGTAACAATCAAAGATGGCGAGTGGGAAACTGTCGGAGAGTGGATGTGGAAAAATAGAAATGTTTACAACGGCTTATCTGTTCTACCTTTCAATGACCACAGTTATATCCAAGCTCCATTCGAAGATTGTGATAAGGAAACTTACGAAAGAATGCTTCAATTGGTCAAAAACGTTGACCTGAACCTAGTTACAGAGGCAGAAGACGAAACCGACTTAAGTGGAGAAATCGCTTGTGGCGGCGGAGCATGCGAAATTTTTTAACAGGAGAAATTTATGAGAGAAGAATTAGAAAACATTATTCGTAACTTGAAAGAAGTGATGGACGATCTAGATAAAATCAACGCAGGGTCTTATGGATATAAGTCCGCAGCGCCAAGAGCTAGAAAGACCCTCATGGAAGCCTCTAAGGAATTGCGTGATATTCGCACAACCATTCAAGAAACTAAAAAATCTCACGAAGAAAAGTAAAACTTTTTACTTGACAACTCAATCATAATGTGTTATATTATAAGCATGGACAATTATATTTGTTCACAATATAACACATTATGATTTTTTTATTTGGAGGAAAATATGAATTTTGAACCACACAACCGGCACCTTTGGATTTTACCAATTGAAGACGAGGAAGACAAAGAAGCTCCCTTGTTCGTGATGCCCGAGCAGTATCAACCACCTAAGTCCCCCTATGTTGTAGGAGACGTAATTGGTATTGCTGATGATTGCATGATAGATCTGAATCTTGGAGACACAGTTGTTGTAGACAGGACTACGATTCAAGAGATAAAACTGGATTCTGAAACTATTTACGTCGTTAAAGAGAATTATGTCTATGGGAGACTCAAAAAATGAAACTAACAACAAAAACACTGAAGGCCATGATCCACGAAGCAGTGACTGAAGCCACTGCGAAATCATTAGCCGACAGAATCAATGCACCAGACTATGGTGGTCGGGAAGATAGACAAGCAGAAGAGTTTGTAGTCATGTCTGCAGACCGTGGTGAAAAAACACCTGCTGAGAACATCGAAAGATATCGAGAACTTAAAGGCCTCGCAAAAGCAGCTGGGTACCCATTTTCAGAACTCCAAGGTAAGTGGGAAGAAACTGACGAAGAGACAGGTGAAAAGAGAGAGGTTATTGAAAACTCTCTCATAATATACTCAGACGAACGACCAGATGTCCCTCGTTCTGAGGATTCTTCTCTATTTGATTTCGGAAAACAAATGTCCGCTAAATACGATCAAGAAGCCTTTATCTTTGGTGAGCTTTTCTCATCTAGATCTGGAAACAAGGTTCGAGCGATTCAAGCCTTTAATGCCGCTGGTGTAGTTCAAAACTGGGGCGGACCATGGAACTCTGTAACCCAAGTGGAGAAAGATTCTGAATTTTGGTCTAAAGTTCGTGGCGGTGGATCAGGAAAGCCATTTCAATTTACAGAAGATCTTGACGAAGAAGTACATCCAGCACCCAACTCAATGATGGAAGCTATGAAAACTTCTTACATTGCAAAATCAAAAGGAAGAAAGGTTAAGTTTGTCCGAGGCAAGAAGTGAAAGAAATAGAATTATACGGAGACGGCATTGGAAAGGTCTCATACATCCAACACGTTGGAGATGATAAGATGATAGCCAATGCTGCCCGTGTGTCTTTTGGTCAAGACAATACAAAACCCCTCACAAAGAGAGATGGTGGTTTGATCAAGTATTTGATCGAACATAGACACACATCTCCATTTGAGCACAACTCGATCACATTCATGTTCGAGGTTCCAATGTATGTAAGATCTCAACACATGAGACACAGAACGTGGGCTTACAATGAGATCTCTCGTCGTTACACCGAAGTTGACTTAAAGTTCTATGAGCCGAAAGCATTCAGAACGCAACACGAAAGCAATCGCCAAGCATCTAATTTAGAGGGCTTGATTGATCCGACTATCACACCTCGCTTTGCAGACACATATATCAAATCGTCAGATGCGATAGTTGCCTTTCACAAGCATTCACTAGATCTGTTTGATCACTTGATCGCCAAAGGAGTCTGCAGAGAGCAGGCAAGAGGAGTGCTTCCTCAAAACCTTTATGCCAAGTATTACGGAACAGTTAACTTGTCGAACCTGCTTAAGTTTATAGACCTACGCACACATGAAGGTGCGCAGTGGGAGATACAACGGGTAGCAGAAGCATGTTTGAATATAGCAGAAGAAATATGGCCATATTCGGTCGGAGCTTATCGTGAATTGCGAAGGTCCTAAGTTCCTAGTCGGAGATCTTGTGATGTTCCGCAACGACTTCATGGGCGAAATGATTAGCGGCTTGGGAATTATCGTTTCTGAACCTACATTGGTGTTTGTTTACGACTGGGATCGAAAATCGGGCTTTCCAAATGAATTTTGGTCATACAATGTTAAGGTCGATAATGAACTATTTAAGATGATACCAGAACAATTCCTCAGAGGTTTAAAAGAAGATGTACAAGATTAAAATTTTAAAAGAAAACAAATTACTACTCGAAGATAAGAGAGGTCTATATGACTTGATGGGAATAATGCCCGGTAGCTTAGATCTGTTTCTAGAAACATTCACATCTCTCAATCCAACATTCAAAGCATCACTGAGAAGCTTTGTTTCTAATAATTTTCAAAACTTAATCGATAACTTGCGAGAGGAAGATTTGCCTCCAACAGGCGCCCGTGGCTATAAAACACCTTTAACAAAAGTCAAGGCGTTACTATCTTCCGGCGTTACGTTTTGGTGGTATGAGCTTTTTGGTGTTGAAATTGCTTCTAAGATTGTAAGATTTCAAGTTGTGTCTTACTATATTGAATTGGAAGAAAGACTTGAAGATATACAATACGAAGGAAAAGGATATTCAGAAATTACATCCGAAGATTTCAAAAAACTACCAGAAGAAGATAAGAAAATTATATATGAAAAGCACTTCTGGGAAGACTATCTAGAATCTTTTTTCGACAACCAAATGTCTGTTGCGGCAGACTTGGGGAAAGGCTATGTAGGCGCTGAGGGCATGGAGTCCGGTCTTTATGGTCAAATGAACGATTGGTGGATGTCTACTGATGGACGTGGAATAATGAAGTCGGAAATGAGAGAAGAAAGAGAAGAATTGTACAATGCATTCAAAAAAGATACCGACTCTGATGCTCCTGTCGACAAGGAACCTCAATGGTTTGCCAAAGGCGAAAATGCTTGGGACGATGGTGCGATTGGATACGACACACCTGAAGAGGTGGTTGCTCAACAGAGAAAACAGCAAAGTAAATCTTGATACCTAAGATTCCAAAACTAATTGTCGGACGATCACTAGAATCTATGTTATATGCATGGAGAACGCAGACAAAGATTGTGGTACAAGACCCTGAGTATGTATTTCGGCATGACCTTAAGTTGTCGGAGTATGATTTTGGATTTATGAATGCGACAAACCCGAAACAGTTGTATAATAATTTGACGTTCGCTTTGGGGCTAACATCTCTACTTATATGTCCTAACAAGATATCCAACATTCGCAAATACAAAGAAGAAGTCAACATTGTAACAACAGGAAATAGAAAAATAACATTGCACGTTGCCGAGTTTGATCGTTTTGACAAAGAAACAGACATGTTCAATGTTTATGATTTCTTCGATACTCGAGAGATGTCCTCAAATAATGCGACAATACTAACAGATCCAGAGAGCGACTTCATTTATCAGTTAAATTTGTACAAAACACCTAGAGTTGAACACAACAGGACAAAAGACCTCGTAGGGTCTTCGAGGATGAGTTTTAAGCAAGTTTTAAGTCCGGACTATGGTCAAGGCATAGCCATGCTAAAGATCTTACGCATGCTCAAGTCAGCAGGCATTAATGGAAAGTTCGCTTGGCAAAGAGGCGAGAAAAGATATTACAAGAGACCAAAGTTGGAGTTCTACAGAAGAGTCACTTCGCAAGTTTTAAAGCCGAAATATTCATTTGATGAAATATACAACATGGAACAAACAAAGGGGGCACCATGGAAGACATTAGAGACTCTGCGGAAGAGGGAAGGAACCTAGTTGGTATCGTACCCGTCGCAGGACATGAGACATTTGATTTTGACCAACCTTGGCCGGATTGCATGATGCCCATCGCTGCGAACTATAATCTTATAGAAGCGGCTGTTGTTGAGTGTGCATGGGCTGGCTGTAAATCAATATGGATTGTTGTAAATGGCGACTTCGCTCCAATAATCAAGAAACGACTTGGTGGATGGTGTGGAGATCCTGTCTGGGCACATCGAACATTTGATCGCAACATCGGAGTTTCTAGAAGAAGAATTCCGATCTACTATGTCGGAGTCAATCCCAAAGACAGACACAAGAGAGATTGTACGGCATGGTCAGTTGTCCATGGCGCAGTCACAGCATTCAAGACATTGATAAAAATCTCTGAATGGATGATCCCATCCAAATATTATGTATCATTCCCTCATGGATATTTTTCCCCATATCAACTTCGGGAGCATAGAAAAATAATTAATTCTAAGAAAAATTGCTACATAAGCTTTAACGGACAGACAGTGAAGGACAATAACTTTATATCGTTTACATTTGGAAAAGATGAATGGTTGGACTTTAGAAGAGTAATTCGCACCGGCACAGGCAAGAAGCCACCTGGTTCAACGTGGGGTGAAAATGTCTACCTCGACCCATCACAGATGTGGTCAGCTCGATGGTTCGGATTGGACAAGGTGTTTGAGCCTTTAAACCTAAAGGACTCGCATGAAATACCTGTTGATGATTTTCATAATCTTCGAAACTGGGAGGAATATAGGAACTTTTTATGTGCATCTAGGACCACCATAGTTAAGAGACCAGAGAAAGAAATTCTTCTAGGGTCTCGGTCGAATCGAGTCTCTGCAGACTATTTAGATTCTGATGAAGGACAAACTTAAATTCAAAAAGCTCTTAAATGAGTTCCGTTCACTAGAAGCCGAATTTGAATATAATGGCGAGGTGTTGAGGGAAGCCACTGAGGTTTTCGAGTGCACATATTTAAAGTGGTGCGAAGACAATGGAGTGAACCTCGAAGGACTTCAGAAAGATAAAACCAAGAAAGTAATCATAAAACAACCACCAAAAGAACAAGAAGATAACTCCAGAGTTGAAGTGAGAGATAAGCAAACAAAGCACAAGGATGTTTTCAAGTCAATCGCCAAAAAGATACACCCAGACAAAATTAGAGAAACAGATCCAAGGCACGAAGAATTTACTACCGCTTTCCAAAGAGCGACAGCTGCGATGAACGATGGACAGTGGGGAGAACTCTTTGATGTTATTGATAGATATGAGGTTGAGATCCCAAATTACGATGAAGCCAATGGTTCCCTAGAAAAAGACATAGAGAGGATGAGTGAGAAGCTTCAAAAGCAAAAGACAACCTATGCTTGGCACTTACAAAACTGCGAAGGAAACGAAAGTTGCATAGATATGGTAGTCACCGCCTTTTTGAGACAAGTGTTTGAGTGGGATGGATCGAAGAACTCTTAAGGTCGCAGACCTTGTAACGTCACGCCTCCAACGAGGCAACCCAAATTATATTTTGGGAATAGTTGTTCGAGAGCTTGGCGGGAGTGGTTTTATAGCTGTACAGTGGCGAGATGGAAAAATAAGATATCATCTAAGAAGTGCCCTAAAATGGCTTTCTTGATACTATTTATATGAAAAGAGGGACCATTATGCGAATTAGTAATAAAGACTTGCACCAAATTATTAAAGAAGAACTAGAAGCAGTCCTTGATGAAAAGAAAGGTAAGAAGCGAAAAGCCGCCAAAAAGAAGAAGCGCAAAAAGAAAGCAAAAGCCAAGAAGAAAGATGCCTGCTATCACAAGGTGAAGTCTCGCTATGATGTGTGGCCTTCTGCTTATGCCTCTGGTGCTCTCGTGAAGTGTCGTAATGTTGGCGCCAAGAATTGGGGTAATTCAAAGAAAGAATCTCTTCGTGAAGAAAAAGAAGTTAAGATAGATCAAGACAAGATTGAGCAAATTTTAAAAGATGAAGGTGGAGCTGCCGGATTGGAGCCATTCCTAAAAGAGTTTGGGGAAGACAAGAAAGAAGAAATCATCAAAACTCTCAAAGACATGTCTTCTGTCAAGAAACATGAACATGGTGACTATTACTTGGTAGAGGATCTAAACGAAAAGAAGCTTACAAAAAAAGATAAAGATCAAAAAGAAAAATTCGTCAAAGGCATGAAAAAGAATATGAAAGGCTTTAAGCAAGACTATGGAAAAGATGCGAAGTCTGTTATGTATGCAACAGCAACCAAAATGGCTCAGGAAAAGAAATGAATATTACAAAAGAAGATCTACAACAAATCATCAAAGAAGAGCTGGAAGCTGTTCTAGATGAAAAATGTCAAAAAGGTTATAAGACTCACGAGAAGAGAAAGACCAAGAAGATGTTTGGAAAGACATATCGAAACTGTGTGAAAGCAGAAGAAAGTATGGAAATGGAAGAAGATATTGACGAGGCCAAGGCGTATCACTGGGATGAGCCCGATTGGGAATATGGCGGTGGATATGGCGACGATACTCTTGAAGAGAAGAAAAAGAAGAAAGCCGGAACCGAATCTTCTAAAGAGTCCTCACTTAGGGACTGGTTTGGACGCAAAGGAGCTAAGGGCAAAAAGAAAGGATGGGTTGACTGTAACTCACCCGATGGAAGCGGAGGATACAAGTCTTGCGGACGATCCGACGGAGAAAAAAGAAAAAGATACCCATCATGTAGACCAACCCCCGGCGCATGTAAAGAAAAGGGTAAAGGAAAATCATGGGGCAAAAAAGGAAAGAAAAAATGAAATTATCAAAAGAAATATTAAAAAATTTAATCAACGAAGTGCTGGAAGAAGGAATTATACAACAGTTGGAGGCTGAGAAGGCCCTCCGCGACGAATTTTTCCGTGCGAAGGAGCTCAGGTCTCAAGGTAAAGCAACAGATGAAGAAGTGAGAAGGGCATACGAGGACATGACAAACCTCGACATCAATCAATTCTACTCTGACGAAGAGCTGGCGAGCTTTGAAGCTGAGAAGACCCAGAGAGATATTGACGATAGAGCCAGCATCGACCGAGAGATAGAAGATGAACGCTTGGCTAACCAACGGTTGGATCAAGACCGCATGGATTACTTAAGAACAGCAAAAGCAGCCCAAGGCGGAAAATTTCAAACTCCCGGAGACGATGGTGAAATCAACGTTCGAGGCATCGGTGCAACAATTGGAGACGAAGGCCCTGAGCCAGAAGCGCAAGATCTAAACCCTCGCTTTATCAGAAGGGGTCGATGACCAACTTGTCGATTACCCGAAGACGGATTTGAAGAGATTAGGAAGAACGTGTGCGAATCAAAGAGTAAAAGAAAAGAGGAAAAAAGAAATGAACATCACAAACGAACAACTACGAAACATCATTCAAGAAGAAGTAGAAGCTGTCCTAAATGAATTCGAAGAAAAAGAGATAACCGACCCTTGCGAGATGGCTAAGGATCCGACTCGTCGTCCAATAGGAATGAGCAAAGCAGAGGCTGAAAAACTCTGTAAAGATAAGGAGCTTGAAGAGGCCAAAAAGAAAAAGGCATGCAAGCCATCAAAGGGTAAGCGATTCGCAAAGAGAGTTGATGGAAAATGCCGTTCTTACGGACAGAAAGGTGCCGCTAAAGGTGGTGGAGATCGAATCCGACCGGGAACAAAGAAGGGTGATGCATATTGTGCCCGCTCACTAAAAATCAAAAAATGTAAGAATCCGCCCTGTGCAAACGCTCTTTCACGAAAGAAGTGGAAATGCAAAGGCGCAAAGAGTCAGAAATAAGGGGGACCAATACAATGGCTGCACTAACAAAAGACGACGTTTGGAAAGTAATTCAAATGGGATTGGGACTATTGGTAGTCCCACTCGCAGGTTGGGTATGGAACATGAATGTAGAAGTTGCTGAGCTGAGAAATGATCTTGGTGATGCCGAGGAGGTGATTACCTCTCTAGAAAAAAAGCTCCAAGGCTCGGACGACAACGCAAGACAAATCATTGGAATCGAGAAGGATATCGAATACATGAAGGATTCCCTAGGTCGTATCGAGCAAATGGTGACGAAATGATGAATCATGGAATGTTCATGCTCATGGTTGGAACCTTCACGCTAGCAGAACCAATGGATGACCTAAAGAGAGACACTAAGGCCTTAGAGATCTTCTTACAGGACAAGGAAGACAAAAAGACTCACTGTCCAAATATCAAATGGGTACAGCCGAACATCTCAGTTTACAAAGATACGCTAGAATCCCAGCTCCCTAGAGAATGTAAAAAGTGATTGTCGACCTTTGGTTTCGAACAATATTTTGGAAAGCGATGTTTTTTGGAATCATCATCCCATCCGTTGCCTTCAGTTGTTATTGGTATTTGCTTTACAGGCAACAACAGGCATTTATAAAAAAGTTAGAAGAAATACTTGACAAGTAATCCTCAATCGGTTATATTATAATATAATCAACGGAGGACAAATGATTAACAACTACAACCTAGGCTATGCGTGCATCAACACTGAACTTTCATCACTTAAGGTGAAGGTTTCAACCAATCGCACAATGCGCAAGAAGACATTCCAAGAGAAAGGCCTCGACTATGTATCCGAGATCATCCTACAGAACGTCACCGACCTCAAGACAATCCTTGAGTGGAACGCAAAACACGACATCCACTTCTTTCGCATGTCTTCAGAAATTTTCCCATGGGCTTCCGAATATGAGATGGAAGACCTCAAAGACTTCGACGCTATCGAAGAAGCCCTTTACGAAGCCGGCTTGTATGCTAATGAGCACGACATTCGTCTCACATGTCATCCCGGCCCCTTCAACAAACTTTGTTCTCCAAATGAGCAGGTTGTGCAAAACACTATCAAAGACCTCGAGGTCAATGGTAAGATGATGGACCTTTTGTGTCAACCTCGCTCTACTTGGGCAAAGATCAACATTCATGTCGGTGCGGCTTACAACGACAAGCCCAAAGCCATGGCGGATTTCTGCAAGAACTTCGCACGCTTATCCGACGCAGTCAAGTCACGCTTGACCGTGGAGAACGACGACAAGGAAAGTCTCTACTCAACTAAGGAACTCTACGACGGCATCTTCAGTGTTATCGGTATTCCTATCGTTCATGACTATCATCATCACACAATGTGCACTGGCGGTTTGTCTCAACAGGAAGCAGTCGAACTTGCACTCAAGACATGGGGTGACGTTGTCCCTGTCGTTCACTACAGCCAGTCACGAGCAGTAGAGCATGATAACCCTAAGATCCGTCCACAAGCACACAGCGACAGCTATTGGACGCCTATCGACACATTCGGTCACCGCATGGACATCATGCTCGAGTGCAAACACAAAGAAATCGGTCTATTCAAGATGCGTGAGCTAATGGCTGGCTCATCTTGCATGGCTGCAAAATAAGGAGGAACAATGACGAAAGATGAGTTAAAAATGTTTCATGAAAAATCAGCATCTGGATTGTGTATCCGTGTTTACTATTCAACAATTCAATTGATGGAAGGAAACGAAGACTTTCCTTCCATCAAGTCAATCGCAGAGCGCATGGGCTACGACCTCACGCAGAACTATCAGAAAAACATCGGACGTGCTCTACGCTGGTTACGCCGCGAAGGATTTGTCGATCATAGATCCCTCGCCACCAGACAATCTGAAGTAAAATGCGGAATTTATCAAATAAAAACGGAAAAAGGTGTCTATGTTGGCCAATCCAAACAAATAGATAAAAGATGGAAAGATCACGAAAGATCTATCAAAAACGATTTACACAGGTATATCAAATCTAATGATGTCTTTAGGTTCTCTATTTTGGAAGAATGTCGTATTCAAGACTTGCATACAAAAGAGCTATTGTGGGCAAACAAAATTCATTCCGATGGAGAAACGGTCCTAAATAAAGCCAATTTTATATTTATAACGGAGAACAAATGAACTGGTTAAAGAAATTGCTCGGCATCAAGTCGAAAGAAGAAAAACAACAACAAAAAGTGAAAGACCTCTTGCAAAAGTCATTCGAGGCTCAAAGAGCGGGAGACATGGAGATGGCGGGAGTTTATCAGAGACAAGCCGATGATATCACGGAAAGCTTTTATAACTCAGCGATCCCACCACTCAAGGAGGAGGAGTGAAAAAATGTAGCAAATGCGGAATTGAGAAGCCATTGACCGAGTTCTGTAAAGACAAGACCCACAAAGACGGACATAAAAGTCGTTGCAAGTCATGCATTGCAAAGTATGATGCAAAGTGGCGTGCCGAAAACAAAGAAAAGAGGGCAAAGTATGATGCAAAGTGGCGTGTCGAAAACAAAGAAAAGAGGGCAAAGAGTAGTGCAAAGTGGCGTGTCGAAAACCCAGAAAAGGTTGCAAAGTATGGTGCAAAGTATCGTGCCGAAAATCCAGAAAAGGTTGCAAAGAGTAGTGCAAAGTCTCGCGCAAAAAAGAAAGCAGAACAACCAAACTGCGTCTATCGGATAAGGAACTTGGAAAACAACAAGGCTTACATCGGCGAGACAATAAGGGGAGAACTTCGTTGGAAAGAGCACCTCCGTGACCTGCGAGGAAATCGTCATCCAAACAAACTTCTCCAAGAAGATTTTGATAAATACGGGGAAGAAGCCTTCGAGTGGAGCATCATGAAAGAGTTTGATAGTGAAGATAAGAGCGTCCTTCTTTTAGAAGAAGCAAGAACTATCCAGCAGTTTATAGAGGAAGGTGCTGAGCTTTACAATTTGATGCTTACAGTAGATCAGCTAAGAATGTTAACGGAGAACAAATGAAATTATACTACGGAATACTTCTATTCGTCATTGGACAGACACTTGCTTGGTTCCAGAGTAACTCAGGCATCATAGTGGAAGAGAACGCAACGAAAGCAATGCTCATCGCAACATGTTCCGCTCCGTTGACTACGCT
>Ga0098060_1000579_pt1 | contig 16224 bp, 8 predicted proteins | sample 21_taG_FD_77063 | JGI IMG/M metagenome (GOLD analysis project Ga0098060, IMG submission 77063) | Marine viral communities from the Subarctic Pacific Ocean - 21_ETSP_OMZ_AT15319 metaG | ecosystem: Environmental > Aquatic > Marine > Oceanic | place: Pacific Ocean | collected 2015-01-19 | reverse complement strand
TGGTAGGTTCCAAACTTACGCACGAGTCTATAAATATTTTTCCCGCGAGTGTCACACACCCAACATTTAAATGCATTAATGCCAAAATTCACTGACATCTTCTTTTTATGATGACCGCAAAATGGACAAGCAAATAAAAACTCATTCGATGACTGTCGATATCCTCCGAGAATGTCTCGGATAATTCTTAATTTTTCTTCCATAATTTCTCCCCTCATTTACAATATAACATGTGAGGAGATTTTGTCAAGGATTTATTTCAGATAAACCTGCTAATGCTATAACAACTGCGTCTGCTTTATCATCAGTGCCGGGCTTAGGGTTTCCATGTCTTGTAAATTCTACAATAAAATCTTTTGGATAATTCTTCTCTACCCATTCAATAACTTTCTTTTTTGTGTTCTCGCCACGTTTGATTTTGAGACCAACTGACTTTCTTGCTTTGTTTGCTGGAATAAGAACTGGGTTTTGCTTGAAAACTCTCTTAACAGCAAAAGAGCACATACCATTGAACCTCTGAAGTTTAGCCATTGTACCAGCGGTAGTTCTACCACCACCGAACATTGAAAAGGGCTCTTCAATGAATATCTCTTTAATTTCATATTTATTCTTTAATGTAATCATAAACAAATAGAATATCTCTGCTCTATCTTCTAAAGCTAAAGGTTTTAACTTCATTACATCACATTCAATTAGTTTCTTATTATTATCTATAATTGAATAACCTATTTTACTTGTACTTAAATCTAAACCTAATATCATAATAACTCCTATTAAGTAATATAACATATTCTCAGCAACTTGTCAAGTAAATTTTACTATTTTTTACTTTATATGTCAATCTTTAGCTTAAAAGTGTATTGCTTTTCTTCAGTTTTACGAACTGGTGTTGCAACCTTTGCTATCCCAATCAGGTTTTTATCTTCATCATAGATTGCAACTTTTGAGATATAAGTTGTTTTAACAAAGTCAGGCTCAACATCTAGGAACTGCGAATGAACAACATTCTTTATTTTCTTTGGTTGTTCCATATATTGAATTGAGCCGGTTGAAACCCCTTGGGTCTCAGAAGCATCTAGGTAAGTTGGATTGTTAGAGTGATTAAGTTCTCCATAAGGAGCTGTTGCAAACATCGTCATTGTTTGTGTATGTGTGGTACCCTGATAGTCTATTGCAAATGATGCAGACAATGTTGTGAGTGCCGGAGAATTACCATCGTTTGCTCCATAGTTAAAATGAATCCACTTGGATGGGCCGTTTGTGTCTGTCTGTATAGTTTCCGCGTTGAGATTCCAAGATCCTGTGAGAAGAAGAAATCCTTCTCTGTATAAAGCCACACCAGCAACAGAACCAGAGCCGGTAGACCCTTCCGGTCCAACCTGAACTAATTCGCCGTTATAATTCTTATCTTGTAATTCTCCGACCAATGTCCCTGTGACATAATATTTCAGCGAGATTGTGCCTTTCTTTATCTTTGATCCGTAAAATATTGATGGTATAGAGATCAAATTTATTGTTTGAGAAGACTTGTCTCCAAAAGAAGAAGAGTATTGATAATGTGGAGACAAATAGTTGTAATGATTTAATGTATTTCGCAGAGCATTAATTCTTGTTCTTGTAGTGGTACTGTAATAATCTCGTGATATACTTGCCGAAAGGCTGTACGATCCAGTGGATGTTTCACCGAACAACAGCGTTGCATTATATGCTTGCTTTGAAACTGTCTTAAGTGTATCTCTGTGTCCATCTTTAATTATAAAAGGATATATAAGATTACCCGCTGGGCGATCTATATTGTATTCATAGAGTGAAACGAACCCTTTAGGTACGCCAAGATTGTTAACTGTATTTGCACCGGATAAATGAGGCATATCGTTTATATAGATAGATCCACTTTGCGTATAAAACCTATATTGTGGATATGCTTCTATTGTATTGGTGAAGAGATCGTCTTCGTCAAACTTGTAAAATGACATGACTTCCTCCTAGTAGTCTAGGCGGACTCTGATAGTGAACTCTGTATCTGAGGATTTCTTAAGTGGCTCACTAAGCTTTGCAGTTGCTAATAGCTCATTGTTATCGTTATAAAGCCCAACAGAAGTAATATAAGAAACAGGAAGATCAGAAGATTGAGTTTTCACTCGGATCTTACTTCCGGAAAGGTAAGTTGGGTTTGTTGAATAATTGTATTCGTTGTGATTGATACGACAGAAGTATACAGAAGAATTAAGCTCAACTGTATTATTGAATTGTACATTGTAGATTCTATTTCGCAATGAATCAGCTATAACTTCGTTTGTGGAACCAGTTACAATATCAAGTCCGTGATATCCACTAGTTGATAATAGTCTAGTAGAATCCGTGTTTGTAGTATGTAGAATACCGCCCTTCGCAGCATCGTGGAAAACTGATCCTGAAATTACAGCAACACCAGCTTGATAAAATAAAAGTCCTACAGCATAATATTGATTAGCAGCTAAAACAGCATTGGTACCAAAACTTTGAGTGGCATATAGAACCCCATATTCCCCAACTGGTGAATTAACCAAATAACCATTAGATCCACTAAGATCTGTTAACTTGATTCGTCTAGTGAAAACTACACCAGCCTGATCATAGTCACTGTTTACTCCTAGTTCCAGTTCAAAAGTGCCTTTTTTGATTTCGTCTTTAATCAATAGACGAGAAAAATTCATAAAGAATACATTGTCCAGTTTTGCGCCACCAGCAAGAATGTTTCCATCTTGGTCAAAGCGTTGGATGGAGCCAGTGTGATCATATCCAGCAAGAACCTGTGCCATTTGATTATAAATATTTAATTTTTTGGATTTTTGACTTGTAACGCTAGAGTAGAGACCAGATTGAGCACTAACACCAACTGTTAAATCAAAAATATGATTTGCAGAGGAACTTAGATAAGGATAATCATATACCGATTGAAACATGCCGTGAGCATAATTCTTGATATTGTTATCTGAATATGTTCCGGATACAATTGTACCGGTCAAAGGAATTGCTTCATGAAGAAGTGTCCTTGTGTTTGCGACATCCTTTCCGATGTCTAGTGATTTGTAAAAACTTTCAGCCATTATTTTCTCTCTATGAAATTGTTGATTTTGCGAAACGAACTGGGACATCTACAGAGTATCCTGTTTTCATTCCTGTGACTCGTACGATTGAGTCGATATGTTTAACTGCTTTCCCTTCAAGTGTAGAAGTTCCACCCAACTGTGAAAAAAGGAAGGTGCTTGTATTCAGGTCAATTGAAGCAGCAATTTTAAACTCCAAGCGGGTTCCTCTAGGTCCAGCAATCGCTTCAGAAAGTCCAGCGCTCTCATCTGTGATTTGACTCACAAGTCCAACGTCTACTGTGTAGTATGCTATATTATCATCATCAATATAATCCTCTGGGACCATATCTCCATTAATTGTTGCAATCTTGCCTAGGCGGTTATCAATCTGAATGATATAAGAATCCTCAATCAAATCCGGATCTAATCTCTCTTTTGGTGAGATTTCAGAAGAATCAACTCCTTGGTCTAGACGAATTCTATTATCTCCTGCAAGAGAAGATCCAAATATAACACCAGGAACCGGTTGGCCGGCATTATAACCTACAGAATATGTTGTAACATTGTCTGCAGTTCCTTCAGTCTCAGCATCAACTGCAACTATAAAGGCACCTGAAGTGTGCATTTTGGTAGAACTGTTAAGTTGGTTGATTTTAACAACCGGTAGATAAAGAAGATTCATAGAACCATAAGAAATCAATTTAGACTTAACAGACCCTGCATTATCTGTAAAGGCTTCAAGCACAGGGGTTTGTAGAATTTCTACATCATAATAAGCAGACCCACTAGCGTGAGTTGCATTGTAAAGTGTATAGTTGATCTCATCATCTGCAAGAGCAAATTTTGAAATTTGAAATGACCCATCGCCCTTTGCGAGAAGTTTTCTTCCGTGATCTGTTAAAACAGCATCTAAAATAATATCGCCGCTATTGTCTAGAAAGCCCATATGTTTCTCCTAATAATATTCATAATAAATAGTTTGTCCTAAATATTGTCCTTGTTTAAATTGAATTTTACATTTAAATCCACAATTTTTCCTGTATCTTTTGACTTTACTCTGATTTTAAATTTTTTACCCCACACTTTATCTGTGGCGGTACCTAGAGGTATATCGTTGATTTTTTTCTTAAAAGTACTTAAGCCTTGTATGAAATCTGTCTGATCATTTAACACCTCTTGTTGAAATGCAGGTTTTATTTGCAGAAGATTTTTAAACGTTTTATCTAGGAAAACCTCTTCTTTTTCCAATGTCACTACTCGGGACATGATTTTAGATCTTGAGGAATCTTTGATAAGTTCTACCTCGTACACTGGTGTGGGATTGGATGGTGTCCCTATTATATTAATTGCTCTGAACATATAGAAATATTTTTTATTCGGCAACAAATTTTCTTTGAATACAATTGATGTAGAACTTCGTTTGTTTCTCACATCTAATATTTTTGCGTTTTCAAAATCCCTATAAGACATTGGCATCTCGTCTAGACGAAACACCTCAAATTTTCCATCTTCTATAGAATATTCAAAGTCAATCTTGCCCTGCTCATCGGTTGGTATATTTTCCATTGCAAAGCTGTCTTTTTCTGTAACTTGTATAAAGTTCTCTTTTTTAGAGTCATTGTTTAGATCTAGATATATTTTTATATAGTTTCCAGCGTTTGATTCATTTAAAAACTGAACGTGGGGTGGCAATGGAATCTTCGGTGATACTTTGATTGAAATTGTTTCAAAATCAACTATGGCCATCTTATATGATGGGGAAGAAATAAAATCTACTTTAAAACTATCTTGTTCTTCTCGTATGTTATTGACACGTGTTTGTGAACCATAAATTATACTATAAGCTTTGAGTTCGTATCTATATGTTCTTTCGCGTTTGATTTGGTAATCCATATATTCTTTCCAATCTTCTTCAAACATCCAAAAAGTTTGAATAGGTAGAGTGCCGGTGTCAACGAATTTGTCTATTTTATATAAAATAAATTCCTTTGCGCATTCTTCGCTATTATAAATCTGTGTAAAGGATTTAACTAACTCTGCTCTCTTTTCATTGAGATAATTTATAAGCAAGAACTTTTTGAAATTATTAGTAACATAATTTGATGTTTTCTTATCAGTTCCTAGAATAAGTTTATCAGAAGTGTCCAAGGTCAGCGGATTGTTATTTACAATATCTAAAATGTCTTGAACATTGATTGCTGTTTCATCTGTGGAATTATTAACGTTAAAATTAACGTTAACTGTTTGGTTGTCTGATATTAAGCCGCCAAACATTTCTTCTTGAAATTTTATTTGTCTCAATAGTGTACCAATTACTTCATATGTACCTTGGGACCCTATTTGAATTCTATTATAATAACAAAACTCATCTAGAAACTTCTTTGCGCGAACCTTTTGAAACTCGTTGCCAAATAAAATATTTCTCATTTTCACCACTTCAGATTGTGGCCTGACTATGAGAGATTGTTGGTTGTTTGCTATGTTTTGTATGTAGCTCTTGGATATCGTATCCACAGCAATACTTTTTAGATTTTGAAATCTTTCGTTTTGCGCCTTAACATTCTCAATGTAATAAAGGGGCAATTCTAACTCTGATGCTGTTCTCGTTATGTTTTCATATTCATTTGAAGAATAATTGAAAAAATTGTCCACATTCATATCTACGTTTAATGCTGTGTTGTGATAAAGCTGCGTTCCATAATTTTGTAGAACAGAACGCAATTGTTGCTTCTGTTTTTCACTTTGTGGACGCATTTCTAATTCGCTAATTATGTTTCCCTGTTCTGATTGTTTTTTAGAGGAGTGGTATCGTATTCCAAGCCCCTTAAGGAGACCCACAAGGGTATTCGCGTTAGAATTTTTTAAAATAACTTTAGGCATTAGTAAGATCCGAATGAGTTTGTATTGACACTGATTGGTACACTAATCGTGCTTTGAAGTGTCGCTTGCGGCGTTGTGGAGGTTTGTTCGACATCTGTTGTCTGTTGTATTTCTACGGTCATAGGTTGGTTTGTTTGTGTGACAATGTTAGAATTCATAAATTCATATGAGATATCTAGCGTATTATAATTAGGCTGATTATCAATTGTTTGAGGCGATGGCTTCACAGTCAAGTCTATATCAGACATAATAAAAGAGGAATCCACAACAGAAACTTGGTTTTCATCTGTGATGTTAAACTTGTTGTTCGTATAGGACTGTAAGAAACAAATTACAGGCTTTGAAGTTAACTGAAAATTACTCAAAAGCATAGATTTATAGACCGGTTTATTCAAAAGAATATTATTGTTTTTATCTTGAGCAAACCCGTCTATATATACTAATTGCTGCACGGAGAAGCTATTAAGTTCATAGTAGTTTTTTGTCTTTGGATTCGCCAATAAATCTGTTCCGGAAGTAACATAGTCTGTTCTTGTTGCCGGCGACTGTCCATTGATTACCGCTTTAAGTTGATTTGGTAGGTTTGCTGCTTCATCTCCCGATAGGAGTTTTGTAGCCGCTAAAGTTGCAGCAAATGTCCTGTTGTTTTGATATCCGGTAAATGTATCTGTAAATTTTTGACTTGCCCCTGTTTTATTCTCAACAACATTATAGGAATCTACAACATTAGTGTATGATACAAAGGATTGACCGGAGCCGATAATTTTAGAAGAATCTACATATGTTTCTCCAGTATCTTCTGCATCTTGCTGCGGAATTTTTGGCTCCTCTACAGCGATGGCGGGGGCTGTATTGCTGGGTGGGTTATCGAAGGGACTCACCTGTGGAGCAATGGCGCCCAAACCAGTGTTTAGAGGGTCGGAGTCGTCTGCTGATTGAAGACCAAACGGAAAGTTATCAAGATTCATTTCTATAGGTGCGAAAAAAGTGGTGGCAGTATTTGTTGTATTGCTGAGACCAACATTGGTATCCGTATCTAGATCTGGACTATTTATTGATGGTTGTCCAACAAAAAGATTCTCTGTTTCTTCATTAGCTCTATTTTGTATGTCAAGTTTTGAATAAACTTTCATCGATGATCTCTTTGACCGATCCATATATGCAAAGCCAACATCATTGGAAGATGGTTCGATAATTTTATCGAAAGTCTTATCAATTAAAATCCTACCAACTGTTTGGTTTTTAGACATTATGCTTACTTTTTGTTTCTTAGAATAAGTTTTCTCTGCATCAAAGTCCAAGAATACCAAAAACTCACCATATAAATCCTCGTATTGCTTTTGAAAGTTCTTTATAGACCTTTGATTTGCTGTTTGAGTGTTCAATAAAGTAAACATTTTAAGAGATAACTTGCTTTTCTCCTTGTCCGTTAACTGATAGACATAACAATAATAAGACACATAGGAGTTTACTAAAGATTGCACATTCACACCAGCAACAGCCAAGTCTCTACCTCTAGAGGCATAAGAAGCATATCTTTTAATGTCTGATAGATCTTGCTTCATTGATCTAGATATATTTGAGAGAAAAGTATAGACAGGATCAGAAAACTGCATATCTATTTTGTACTTGTACTTACCGGGGGTTTTCTGGGTTAATTCATAATCATTAAACTGAAAGGTTCTTATTCCTTCGCCATATTGGAAAAATAATTCTTGAATCATAGCAATTTTCTTATAATCACTAAGCTGTTCTTTAAATATTTCATTTTTCTTTCTGTTGGGCTCACCGGCATCCGAACGAAGCTCTGATTCAACAACATCGTATGACCCATTGCGCTCTAGTCTTGTAGAGTTTCTAATAACCCCATCAATATCATATGTTTTGATGATGTTTTTCTTTGAAAAAATATTCTGTGTAACTTGTTTTTTGCTTCTTAAGCGAGTAGATTGATTGTAGACTCTAATTCTTTGACGCTGTATTGTCATCAAATTTATTTTAAAGTTGCCAAGTATCTGCGAGACTACACCGGAAGATGCTCTGTTCAAAAACGATCCGTATTTTGTATGGTTTTTTAAAAGAGTTTTCACATTAAGCATAAACATGGCATTAATATCTGTGTCTGAGCTGTACGATACAATTAAATCGCTTAAAAAATTTACAGTTGAGTCTGTTGTTTGGTTGTTTGTTTTTTTAGTTCCACGAAAATCTTTAATTTTTGCATTTGGAATCGTTAATCTGCTTAGGTTCGCGTGTGGAGTTTGTGTATGATAAGAGCCAATCATATATCTACCATTATGTTGATGCACAGGACCTGGCCAGTATTGCCCATTATCTTGTGTAAAAACATTGGTATTTGCTACAATATTTGAATTATTAAGCACTCTCTCGGACTTTATGGGGCCATAGTAGTCTTGCGACATTGAGAAGCCATATTCTTCCAAAACTTGCACTTTATCAACAAAACAGAATGTATATATATTTAAGTGCATTGTGTTGATTGGAATAGATTTTCGGAAAGTAACTTCAAAGACTAAATTACTTTCGGATTCTCTAGCTGAGGGGACCGTTCTAGTTTCTGATATCATAGACACAGGTGAAATCTCTCCACGTGTTAGTTGATTACTTTGGTCAACATTTGTGGACATAATCAAGCCAATTCTCAATAACTGAGTAAGAGCTTCAGATGTATCAAACCATATAGAGCCGTTTTCTAAATCGTGTATCCTAACTGTGACTTCTATTTCTATGTGTCTAGAATTATGATCAAATATTGATACTTCTTTAATATATGCGTTTGGTAGATTCTCAAACCCAACAAGTTCTATAGACATTAGCAATCCTCCAAGTCTTCGGGTCTCACGCGTGACCCATATATATTAACATCAATATTTTCGCGATCTGGACATTCAACCTCTAGATCTAAGAAAATGTCTTTCGCTTTTAGTCTGCGAACACCGGCACAGATGTCCTCCTCCGGTATCTCTTTGTCAGCAGAAATATCCATATAATACTCAACATAATCTTTTGTCAAATCTTCAGGTACATCAGCCGAAAGATCTGGTTGATCAACAAGCATATTATTCTGTATCTGTCTATCTTGTTGATAGAATTTAAGCTTTCTATCAATTTCAGTCTCGTCTGATTCATATAGATAGACCTCAACCTCATATGAGTCTTTATGAAAAAACCCGTTTCTTTCAAATATGTTTAGCAAAACTTGTTCCTCTGTGATATCCACAAAGCTCCCATCAGGCTTAACAAGAGTCGGCAGATCTCTATTAAATAGCAATCCACTGTTGGATAATTCAAATTTATTCTGATTGCCAACAGACATTGTATATTCCAAAGTCATTTCTAACTGAGGAATTGGTTGTGTTGAAGTTGTTGATCCCGTAAGAGCTAGAGAGGTTGTATCAATTTCGCCCAAGAGAGCGGTTATATTCCAACCTGCGGCTCTAGTCTCTGCCGTATTGTTTGTTCCGATCTTCTGTTGAAGATATGTGACTTGCTCAACTTTATTGTCAGCGTTATACAAGCTTGTATCAACACCCTTATAGTTTGTTTGAGGCTTCATGTATGGTGTTTCGGAGAGAATACGGTCTTTCATTTGAGAATTATTCTCGGAAACTCCGCCTTGAGCGCCGTCATATAGAATATCGTCATCCAAGAATGAATAATACTCTGGCTTTAGTTTTCCTTGCGACAGAAGCCTTCTACCGTGGGGCGTCAGCTCAATCTTCAATACGTCTTCTTTTTTGTTAAAAAATGTCATTAGTTATCCTCCGGCCTTGGGCCTGGGTCGTATCCGCCATCTTCGGCATCTCTTCGGCCATCGCCATCATAATCAGAATTAGGCTCCACAGCAGTTTCTAGAGAAGTACCACCACCAGATTTTCTCTCATAATACTGGTATTCTCCATCGCCAAGTAATCCTTGTTCTTTCAGCCTTGCACGGTCTCCAGCTCTTCTTCCAGCTCTTCCATCAACAGTATCTCGTTTGGATCCATCTCCGAGTGCTTCTGTCGCTGCTTTTTCGGCCAAGGTGACTCTTGCTTGTCTCTGACGGTCTACACTCACTCTCACTTCTTTAAGGCTAGCATCTAGAGAAGTACCTCCAGCGCCAACTTTATTGCCCAAAACAGGAACAATTGTATCGCGAGGTTCTTGACCTGACTTAACGGCTCTTTCAGCAAATTTAACTTCTGTTTCAATCTTCGCTAGCTCTACTAGGGAAAAGAAATCATAAGGCCAGTTGTAAGATATTTCTGTTTGGTCTTCTTGGAAAAGATTAGCGTCTCCTCTCCCTATGATCTTCAAATTATAATCTATATTTGCCCTTTGTTTAACCTTGAATACCATCCAACGGACACGATCGGGTATTTCATTTCCAATAGCATTCACATCTAGTGTTCCTTCGGGATTTAATTTTGCTCCACCACCAAGTAGTTCGTGAGCTAATAATTCGTGACTTATAGATGATTCTGCTGTCTCAAAAGTTCTTCCAATTTCCGGATATAGGTTCTGCCAAATATTTGCGAGATCTTGTTTCTTAAGAGTGTGAGAGAATTCAAAAATATACATAGCAAATGGATCAACTGCATCATTGTTTAGAAAGTCCATTGATGGCGGGAAGACATATCCTTGCATTTTTACAATCATTTTAAGAACAGAGTCTCCGACCAGTGCTCGTTCTGTTTCAGTTCCAAACGCTCTTGTTATATCTATTCTGGGTATACGGAAGAATTTTCTATTTCCTTCTTCTTCAATGAATGGAACAGCAACAACTGCTTCCCTAATTTCTTTTGTATCTGCTATTTCACCAAGTTTTTTTGTTTCTGTTGTGAACCCGCACAAATCAACCAAAGATTCAACTGTTGATGAGTCTCCTCCCAATGATTCGTCTATCCAAGAGGCGGGGACATTATCAACTTGTAAAAAGACTCCTTTTGTTGGATCTGTTTCAATGTTTCCGTATTGATGCCACATACCTCGTGGAACAGACTGAGAAGCGTTTAGCGGAAGTGTTATACTATTGCTAGCAGAAAGGTGATTGAAATTAAGCATTGGAGTTTCAAATTTTGTTTGAATAACCCAGCGAGAAGGGGGGTTGCTTGGATCAGCACCTGCTGCGCCTGCTGAGGTTTGTGAGAACAAGTTTACACTGGCTCCTAGATCCATGCCGTTTGTTGAAATGAATTGTTTCCTAGCGAACTCAACTGCACCAGTGCCTGTTGGGGCATATCTGTGATTGTTAACAGTGGAGCCCGAAATGATTTCTTGAATAGAGTATTTTTTACTCTCAGTAGCAGTAAAGCTGATATCAGCCCAAGCTTGGCCATAGTAATAAGGAGGAGTGTGTACATAATTCTCCCCTTGTCCTCCCATATCTGATTCAAACACTAGTGATCCCCCATGAGCACCGGACAGGTACACCGGAGGGCCAAAAGCAGAAGGTCGTGAATACATAGTGAATGTCTCGCGCGTGTCGCTGCTGTATTGCGGTGGAGTGTAAAAATCACCAGAAGAAGAGACATTTGGGACGGTTGTGTTGTCTGTACTCTTGTACATCTTCACTCTCATCATATATGTCTTACCGGCAATTGCTTCTCCAATATTTGGATCGTTTGATGGAAGTGAAGTTATTTGGGTCATATTTTTTTCACGCATAAAAAACTCTGTCGTTTCAGCCAAAAAGTTGTTAGCCATAAGTTTATAACGATTGTTACCAGTTCCATCCCAAGATACAGAACCAGAGTTGTTGGCATATATATGAGGTTCATTGCAGTGAATGGGAGATCCGGCAAGGTGTTTTTCCGGCTCAACAAGAGCTTCAAAGGGTATTCTACGGTCAAACAAGCTAGAAAGCTGTCCTCTGATATAATAGTTGTTTCCGGAAACCTTTACTTTTGTAGTGGCAGACACCCCTATCGATAATTTTGAATCAATAAGTGCATAGTCAACAGCAATACCGGACTTTATTGTATTAAAGAAAATGCCCGGAGCAAATGTTGGAACCATAAGGTTTTGAAAGAGGGTTGGGGAATCAGAAGATGTTCCGAATGCATTTGTGGAACCAGAAACAGAAACCTTGTCACTGTATGAATCATAAAATTGCTTTGCTAAATCAACAGATCTTTGAGCTGGGTAGAAGCCTTCGTATGGAAGAAATTTCTTAATCGCTTTACACTTAAGAGAGATTGAACTTGCGGGAACAAACTCTTTATGATCTTTTTTCACAATCTCAAAGTGTTTCATAAACTCTGATGTTGAATAAATCTTGTAAAAGTTATCTTTGGAAGAATCGGTTGTATCCGATAGAGCGCCGGTTAAAGAAAATATATTTGATACTTCCTCAGTTAATCCTGTTGATTCGTAGGTCTCAATATGCTCGCTTATTCTGAATTCCGGAATGATTGAGTAATCTTTTCCGTGTTGACGAACATCTTGAATGTAGTTATCGTATGTGTCGTAGAATGGATTAAGACCAGATTGAGAGCCGGCTTCCCATTTAGCTTCGCCACCAGGGACCCCAATACCAGCAGCAGAATCCATATTGCCCATTGTAGTGCCGGTATTTATTCCTTCAATGCTCATTCCATTCGGAGAGACTACTGATGAAGAATTAGAAATCAAATGTTTTCTATTATAGATAGGAGCTACTCTTAAGGGTATAATACTGGAGAAGCTTAGTAAGCCCGGCAAATCATCGCTAACAAAATTGTAAGAGTTTTGCAGCAAACCATAATCTTTTTGTGGTTTGCCTCCTTGAACCAAATATCCATACTCATAGTTAAAGCGATTAGCAGTGGTAGCGCCGTTTGTAGCCCAGCCTGTCTTCACATCTAGTGGCCAAATACTTTGAGTAACAGCTGAACCAAATCCTTGGTCGGAGACTTCTTCCGTTCTATTCGCCCTATCATCTCTCCAAGGGAAAGAAAATGTTGTTCTTTGTCTAGTATAATTCTTGTATTGATAAACACGAGGAGGATAAACACATTCGCGATAACTAAAGAACTCAAATGCATCCATCGGAGAACCGTCTTTGTCAAGTCCACCGTTAAGATAGAAGTCTTTGACGGTATTGTACTGTGTGGATCGTTGAGCTCTCAATCCATTATACTTATTGATTTCTTCGTTATTAAAGAAGATTGTTTCGTTTCCATATGAAGAAACCAATTCAAATCTTTCAAGTGTTCCGTCATCAATTATAGAGGCTCCACCAACAACAAAAGGTTTGTAGCGAGAAGATACGGGGTTTTCATCAAATTTCTTGATCGCGCCATATTTTCCTCTCACTGTATTGAGTTTGCCGTTGTTGTCTATAACGATCTCGGGACCCGGTTCTTCAACAAATGTAAAGACATTCTCTTTGTTTTGTCTTCTTGTTAAGGGGTTTTGTCCTATTCTTATTTGTTTCCAAGTTGGAAATCCGTATGGTCCGTTTCTTTTAAGCATAAGAGCAGGGAAGAATGAAGCGGTTGTTGGAAGGTTGTGAGAGAAAAGAAAATTCTTATAAGTGGGCAGAACTCTTATGTTTCCATCATCATCAAAGACACCTAGGGTGTTTTGTAGCGTATAAACACCCGGAGGCCCAGAGTGGATTTGCTTGGTTTCCGATATAACTCCGCTCCATCCAACGGGTTCATAAATAAATGTGTTTAATCCAACAAAGTCTACATAATACGCCATTCTATACTCCAAATATTTCTGATGCGGTCGGGAAAGTTATTGCCGGAACAAATCCACTATCCCCATCTATAACTACCGAGGAACTCAGTATTCCTGTTGGGTGTGCGTATCCATACATTCTTTGCTTTCCACTTGTGATACTATAATTACTTCCTAATGAAGAAGTTACCCAAGTGTATTGAAAGTCTGATCTTGGAATTGGAGTGCTAATATACATATTGTCGTGTCTCTTCACAAGAACAGGCACTAAGACAGTTGAAGTATCGCTTGGTCTTCTGTTCTCATTTCTTTGTTGTTTATGAGAAGAAGGCTTGTTAACTGCTGTTTGAAAGTTTGTTTCTGATAGAGATGTGTTTGTTATTGTAGCATATGAAGTATTTCTTGTATCTACGCCATATTTTCCACAATGTCTAGATAATAAAGCCTTGTGAGAATCCCTTTGGCCCAATTGATTATTCATTCTTATTGTTGTTGCTTCACCCGATCCACCAAAAGCGTAGAATTCAGAGCCGTCAGCGGAAGCAGAAACACGAACGTCAATACCGCGAACCGAAAGATTACGATAGTTGAGGTTGTTGTAAACTGAGTATTCCTGCGAGTAAGCGTCTAAAAATCCATAAGTCATTGTGTCAATAGAGCCGGGAGCAGAAAAGCGAGAAGATATAACAGTTCTTGTTACCGACCCGGTTGCTATTGTTGTAGTATTAAGATATCCAAGCTCTATACGCGCAACACTTCCCTCTGTTGTTGTGTTTATTGTAAAAGAACTTCCCTCTTCAACTACAGTAATATTTTGATCGCCATAGCTGTAGTTTCTAAGAGAAAAACTTCTCGGATTTGCTGAATCTGTTTGGCTTACTAAAAATCCTGTAAACGAAGACGAAAGGGATGAGCTTAATTCTGCAGCATACTCGTTAATTGATTTCTGGGCTCCGTACGGATTGGAACCAGTGGCGAAAGATATATCTTCATCATAATCTGATGTGATGGTCAGATGATTATTTCCGGGTGTTCCAAAGCTAGAAGAAACAGTATAAGGTGCTGATCCTCTAGAGTTCAGGGCATCGCCATTTACATATCCCAATGTTGACCAATAGTCTTCATATCCAAACTTGTACCAATCAGCGATTGTGGAGGCTGATGGGTGCGTACTCGGCGCTCTCCAGTTTCCTTTTGAATATAAGACGTTTACATCTTCTTGAGACAGGAGTTTATTGTTCCACACAACAATATCCTGAATTCTGTTTTGTTGTGCAAGTATGATTTCAAAATAATCTATTGTTGGAGGAGAACCGCCGACAGTTGTCCACCCAGTTCTGCTTTGTGCCACACCATTCATCCAAAGTAAAGGCTCAAACCCACTATCAACATCAATAGTGATAACAAAATGCTTCCAAGATGAGCTGCTGTATAGATTTGTGTCAAAATATGCTGTATCGGAGCTGGAGCCACCGTTTTCAACAATAACTACAACATCCTCTTCCATTCTAATGACATGCTTCAAATCACCACTTGCTTTTGTTCTGATTTGCATATTTGCTGAGACTTCATTATCATAAAACCAAAATGAAATAGAGAAAGGCTTATTGGTGATACTACTGTAAGAAGAATCAGTAGCAAATCCTATATTTGCAGCTCCATCTGATGTAGAACTGAGAGCAGTACCAAACGACCCTGAATATAACATCAAGTCAGCCAAATGAGCATTCGCTATTGGAGTCACATTTGGATCTGCAACTATTGCTAGATATTCTGTACCGGAAGCGATTATGTTTAAGTAATCATTCGGGGCGCTATATAAATCCATTTGGAACCCTATGAGTGCCTCTTGATTGGTGCCAATTGTTTCTACAGTATCATTTATAATATTAGATTCTCCAACGCCAAAAACATTTCCATTTCCTTTATCTGCTAATGCAACCAAGGTTTGATAGTTTGTTGTTGCGGGAAGAATAGAACCAATAGTGGTCGGGATAAATGTGTGAGTATCAAAGTTCTTTCTAAAGAATAAATTGTTCTCTTGTTTGCCGCTGCCAACACTTATGAGTTCATAATTATTATAATAGTTTCCGTGATTGATGCTTGAAGTGGTAGTCTGTATATTTGCAACATTAAACGGGCGCTTTGCTCGTCCATCTCTGTAAAATGTGGCTGCTTTTTTTGCTGTGTCTGGGTAGGTGCTGGTTGCCAATGTCAAACCATATTGAGGATCAACCATACCAATAGCGCCATCCGATCCAGCAACACCTTGTTCTACCACCAAAATTCGCCAAGCTTCCGCTCTTGTGTAGAGGTTATGCAGGTTGTTAGGTGGAGCAGTACCGGTTTCGTCATCACGCAAGGTTGCATCATACCGATTGAGATCAATATGCCTAGCTTGGTGACCACCAACCCACTGTTGGGAGAAAGGCCCTTGAAGTGGAACATCGTTTGAAATACTAGTTGTATCTGAATGTAAGTTGGTTATTACAGCATTGCTTTTGTATCCTTGTGAAACTGCTCTATTATATCCAGTCGTTATTGAGCCGGAGAATATATCAAAGGGAAGGCGTAATCCACCCTTAACAGATATGTCATATGA
>Ga0098060_1000578_pt1 | contig 16226 bp, 16 predicted proteins | sample 21_taG_FD_77063 | JGI IMG/M metagenome (GOLD analysis project Ga0098060, IMG submission 77063) | Marine viral communities from the Subarctic Pacific Ocean - 21_ETSP_OMZ_AT15319 metaG | ecosystem: Environmental > Aquatic > Marine > Oceanic | place: Pacific Ocean | collected 2015-01-19 | reverse complement strand
GAAATACCTTTACCTGAAGGTGTGTACGGATGTATTAACCCTATATCACCTAATTTTAATCCTTGGGCAGAGTATGATGATAATAGCTGTACTGGCATAAGCTGCTCTGACGGTGAGGCTAAAATGATTCTTAAAATTACATTAGACCAATATCCTAGTGAAACAAGCTGGTCTCTTACTGATTTATCTAACGATCAAACGATAGAAAGCGTTACAGCAGGAGATTACTCTTATGACCAAGCTAATCAAACTATTGTATATGATTTGTGTGTACCTGAAACAGGTGTAGAGCTTACATTAAGTGACGCATATGGTGATGGCTTAGAAGGTTCTTTATATGGTGGAACTAATGGTAATTTTGTAATACTTGGTGATTTAGAACCTTGCGGAATACTAGATACTTTATGGATATTAGAAGACGCTGCTTTTGGTAGTAATGTATACTCTAGTTCTATATGGTTACAACAGTGTGATATACCTGTAGTAGAGGGTTGTACCAATAATGCGTATATAGAGTTTAACCCTTTAGCTGCTGAAGATGATGAGAGTTGTTCTACCTTACATACAGTAGGATGTGTAGATCCATTTGCTTTTAATTACGACTCTACTGCAACATTAAACTATATTGTACCTACTTGTGATTACTCTCTTATAATTGGAGATGCAGGAGGAGATGGATGGGGAGAATCTTATTTAGGGCTTATGCAAGATGGAGAGCCTATTGGAGAATATTCTATTTCTAGTGGTGTATATTTTGATACAATACCTATAGAGTTATCAACAAGCTCACCTATTCATATTTACTACTTTGAAGTTGGGAGTACTCAACAGTCCCAAGAGGAATTAGAGTTCCAAACAATGCATAACTCATTTAAGCTTATAAATTCAAATGATGTTATAACTCTGCAGGGGGGTGAGTATCCTTTTGCTAATAATGGTCAAGGAGCATTACAACCTTTTCAACCTCCTTTCTGGAATGTATATAGCGGACTTCCTTACTGTGGCGATTATTGTGAGCCTGTGATTTATGGGTGTATATATGAAACTAACTTAGCTAATCCTGATGTTATAATGTTTAATTATAATCCTGAAGCTAATACATATGATCCCAATATAGAGCCTTGTATCCCAGAGATAGAGGGCTGTACTGATGCTAGCATGTATGGATACAATTCAGAAGCCAATGTAGATGATGGGTCTTGTGTACCTTGGTTTATAGGGTGCACAGATTCTTTAGCGTGGAATTATAACTTACTAGCTAATTTAAGTAATCCAGAATCTTGCTTGTACTTTGGTTGTATGGACTCATTAGCTGATAACTATAATCCTACAGCTAATGTTGAACTTGAAGGAACGTGCTTTACAACTATTTTAGGATGTACAGACCCTGAAGCGTTTAACTATAATCCAGAAGCTAATACAGAAGACTTCTCTTGCGTACCTATTATGTATGGCTGCATGGACTCTTTAGCTAACATCTCTAATGATGCTTGCATAGAGGTTGTAGTAGGTTGCATGGATCCGTTTGCACATAATTATGATGCTGTATCTAATACGGATGATGGTAGCTGTTTGTATGACGCAGGATGTATAGGTGAACCAGGAGATCCTTATTGGTTAAATGACACATGTTATGCTTGGGTGATTGTAGTAGACCCTTATTGCTGTAATAGTAATTGGGATGATAAATGTCAAGAATTATATTGGTTATGTGAGTTTGATAGCCCTTTAAATATTGATGAATTAATGGAAGATAATTCAATTATTTTATACCCTAATCCTACTGAAGATATTATAAATATTACTAGTGAAGAATCTTTTGAATTGCAGGTTTTTGACGTGCTAGGAAGTAGAGTTATTTATTGGAAGGTAGAATCTAACGGTTTTCCTAAGACAATTAAAGTAAATATGAGTCCACTAGAAGACGGTATATATAATTTTAATATAAGATATAATGGTCGAATTTTAAATAAAAAGATAATCAAGCAATGAAAAAATTAATAATGTTAATTTTATTTTTTATTGTGCTCTTTGGAGCGGTATCTACATGTAATTCTCAAGGGCTTAAAAGTATTTTTAAATACTCAACAATGTATGCTGCAGTAAATGGTGGTACATCATTAGGTGATAACCATATATGGTCTGTAACATCTGGAGCTTTAGAGGAAGAAGTAATTAAAACACCATTTGATTATAACATATCTGTTGGTATTAGAAAAATAAAACGATTTGGGTATGAGAATAGAGCCAACACTTTTTATAACGGCACAGAAAGATCTTACTCAGATGCCGCCACAATTGGTAGAGTTGATGGCTTTGAGTATTTGTTCGAAGCTGACTTTGTAAGAAGGCTAGGCATTAACTACACAAACCAGCATCACTTTGTAAGATATGTTGCTGATAAATGGGTTAGTAAGGTAGAGTATTTAGCAGATGGGTTTGCAGATATAAAATATTTTGAAGCATCTGAAAGATTTAGACTACAAATTAAAGAAGGTAAATTATCTTTTAACGTAGGAGCTGTTCAACGTCTTGCAGAACCATACGGTTTTGACCCCCTGGTAGACTGGGTGCTGGACAATGGGACATTACACTATACATATTTGGCTATTCAAGAGGGATACAATATAACATTAGATGGACAATACTCAGCACCCAATGGAGAAATAGTAGCAACTAGCCAAGAAGTATGGGAAGAAATCGTGATACCTGAAGTAATAAATGATTATGTCTCAAAACAAAGGTCACTAATAAATAATATAGTTGAGTATTCAATAGTTGCAGGGTTTGACTATTATCACTTTACAAAAGACTTTTGGTTTCATTCTTGGGGTAATTTAATGCCTTATCACTTAGACACAAACAACGAATATTCTTATCACAAATATAACAATAACAAGCAATGGATGGATTATTCTGTTGGGTTAATTTACGGTTATAGATTTAACAAAAGTTTAGGTATATTTGTAGAGGGTAAGTATAATAAGTACTGGAACAGAAAATGGCACAACTTTAGTGTTGGGCTTAATTATGTAATATTTTAGAGATGGCAAAAGAATTAAGCGAAGAAACGTCTTTTAATATAAGTTTAAAGACTCTAGCTGGAATAGGATTTTTAATGGCTGCAGCAATTAGTGGGTGGTTTGTGTTGCAATCAGATATAGCGGAGGCTAAAAAACTACCTTTACCTCTTGATCCTGAGATTACTCGTATGGAGTATGATATGAAAGATCAACTTATACGTCAAACTATTATGTCTACGCAAGACGATGTCAAAGAAATTAAAACACAAATGCTGAGGATGGAGGATAAGATTGATCAATTAAAATAATCTTATGAAAAAGTTATTATTTTTATTATTAATTCCATTTTCTGTTACAGCTCAAGACTTTCCTAGTGGAATGGTTGCTGTTGAGTTTAATGCTAGTTTTAATAAATCTAACGAGGTAACTTGGTTGTCTAAGTTAACAGATTGTGAAACAGAAAGAGTTGATATAACTGCAGACTCAAGATGGTCTAAAGAGTACAAAATAGTAGTTGTCCCCACTATTGTTATATTCAACAACAACGAGGAAGTGAAAAGATTTCAAGCAAACATAATGATGACTATGGAGGTTACTAAGAGTGAAGTTCAAAACTCTATAGACGAAATAGTTATGGAAGCCTTTTAAATATAAAATATGAGACTTAGTAAAAACTTTACTCGTGCAGAGATAGAGCACAGTAATACAGCAAAAAGGTTAGGTATAAAGAATGAAATGCCAGAGAAACACTTGGAGAATATGCAAAGGCTTATTACAGACCTTATACAGCCTATGCGTAACTCTATTGGTCCTGTCAGGATTAGTAGTGGTTATCGTTCCAAAGAGCTTAATCGTGCTATTGGTGGGAGTAATAGCTCGCAGCATAGCAAAGCTGAAGCTTTGGATCTTCAATTCTGGGAGGAAGGAAAAATGAATAATAAAGTTATCTATGACTGGATACTAAATTCAGGTTTAGAGTTTGATCAAATGATAAATGAATTTGACTTTTCTTGGATACATATATCTCTTAAATCAAAAGGAAATAGAAGTCAGGTTCTTGAGGCTTACAAAGATAAAGAAGGAGATACTAAATATAGATACGCAGAAGTATGAGTAAATTGCTAGACATATTAGGTGGAGGAGTTGTTAAGCAGGTTGGTGAAGTTCTTGATAACTTAACTACGTCTAAAGATGAGAAGATGGCTGCTAAAAGGGCTATGGAAGAGATTCTTATGAAGGCAGAAAGCCAGGCTCAAGAGCAAGTTACTAGACGTTGGGAGGCAGACATGAAGTCTGATAACTGGTTATCTAAGAACATTAGACCCTTGATATGTATATTTTTAACTGCAATTTTTGTAGTTTTGTCAGTATTTGATGGGAATGCAGGGGGATTTGAAATAAATGAGGCTTACGTTCCAATATATCAGACATTATTAATAACAGTGTATGGAGCTTACTTTGCTGGTAGGTCTATAGAGAAAATAAAAAAAAAGTAAATGGGAACTTTAAAAAATAAATCAATATCATCTACTTACCAAAATTTACTTCAAACATCTACAGAGGTAAAAGACACAAACCTTAAGCAAGTTGAATCTGGTTCTGGTAATGCTTCTAGTATGAAGCTGTCAACAAACTCTGCTGAGTTTTTAAAAGTAGGTATTGGTACTGGTGGAGCAACTCCTGACGGTTTACTTCACGTAATGAGTGTTAGTGCAGGAAATGTAACTTCTGATTCTTCGGCAAATCAATTAACGTTAGAAAATTCTTCAGATTCTGGTTTATCAATAATTTCTGGAAGCTCTCACTCTGGTAATATTTATTTTGGGTCTTCTAGTAGTAATAAGTCTGGTCAAATATACTATGACCATAGTGGTGGGTATCTTGGATTTGCGTCTAGTGGTACTGAGAAAATGAGGTTAGACTCTAATGGAAACCTTACTGTTTCTGGATCTTTATCTGGTTCTGATGATAGGTACCAGCTACAGGAATACTTTGAAAAAATTCCTAGTCTTCAATCTGCTGCTGTGTCTCAGGCTACTGATGCGACTACTGCTGTGACATTAAATGCTAAGTATGGTATAATAACAATGCAGTCTGTTGACTTAGCAGCCACAGATACTGCTGAGTTTACTTTCAATAATGATCACATATTTGGAACTTCATCTCATGTTTATGTTCAATTACAAGATGGAGGAACTATAGCTGACAATGCTATGATTAATGTCTTAGTTCATGATGTAGCAGATGGTAGTTGTAAAATAAGAATAGGTACTAATGGTACTGACGTTGCGGCTCAAGTATTTAAACTTGCATTTATTATAGACCCTTATATAACTCCTAATCAAAATTTTGTATTAACAGGTGTAAGTGGAGGGGCTTCTCAATCTTCTGGAAATGTAGGTAGAGATACAGCTTATGCAGGTGTAAAGATAATTACTGGTACTACAGATAATGATAGGACTGTGTTATCTATAAGAAATGGTCACACTGAGATTAATGGTAGTGGATCAACTGACTCTTCAGGTTGGGCTTCAGTTCCTTTTGGTACTGAGAATAAAATTATTTTCTCAACCGCAATATCCTCAGGTAATATAAACGATATGTCTTTCTGGGCAGGAATGAAGCTTACAGAGGTAGGTACTTATGCTACAGATGCAAATCAAGCTTATTTCCTTTATTGTTCAAATGATGACCAAGGAGCTTTGACTACAAATGCTAACTTACATTTTGTCTATAGTGTTGGTGGTACAGATTATATAACAAACTTAGGTCTAGCTATATTAGGTGGTGCAGTATATAAACTTAGAATTGAATTTGATGAAAACAGACAAATATCTGTTTACGTTAATAATGTAAGATATGGACTTGTTACAACTGCAACTGCAGGTGGAGCAACTCAATCTGTATCTACAACAAAGTCTTTAGCTATGACTGACGATATAGATCTACTGCCTTTTGTTGGAGTTCAGACTCATACAACATCACTCAAAGGGGTCCAAATACCTTTTGTAAAACTATCAAGAGATTTATTTGAATAAAAATTAAATTAGATTAAATGCAAGCAATAAACCCTGTAATTAGAAAGATAACTATAGGGGACTTAAAGCAAGGACTTACATATCAGGTAGGTCAAAGAATGTTAGGAGGTTCCTTAGAAGTTACAGCCATTGTGCAAGATGAGGCAGCGTGGTACAAACATCAACAAGTAGTGTATGATGTTTATATAAAGAAGATGGGGGAGGATTTTTCTAAACCATGGAAAAGATTCTTTTCACAGCCAACAGCTATAGAGTACAACACAGATGTCCAAGATGACTACGAAGTAAAGTAAAAGAAAACAATATGAAGCCAATTAAAGACCTCTACTGGATAGAAGTAGAAAAAGAAACAGAAGACACTATAATGTTAAATGGAATGGAGTTGTATAGAGATACCTCTTATGACCCTATGAAGTTAGCAAGACAATATGGTACTATATATAAAACTCCAATCCTGGATACTAAGGAGACAGGAATAAAGGAAGGTGATAAAGTTTGGTTCCACCATTTTATAGCTACAGATGCAAATCTTGTAAAGCATGCTGGTAAGGATAATATATATCAAGCTTATGCAGAACAGATTTATCTTATCAAAAGAGGTGATGAATTTATTCCTGTAGGTCACTGGAATTTTATGGAGCAAGAGGTTTTAGAACCTGAAGTGAGTAAATCAGGTATTATACTTGATTCATCATCAAAAGAAAAAGAACTCCATGGTCATGCAATTATTATAAATAATTGGATGAAGGAACAAGGAGTTAATGAGGGAGATAAAGTCTTATGGAGTGAAAACTCTGAGTATGATATGGATATAGAGGGCAGAAAGCTTCTTCGAATGAGAAACTTTGACGTATTAGCTTTCTATGGAACAAAATAAAGATTACGCACTAAAAACTCTAGAGAGGTTAATAAACGCTAGTAAAGGTGCTGTTGATCTTTTGATTGAAGAGATAGGCAAACCTCTTATAGAAGAGGATGATGCTAAGAGAAGGCAAGCAATAAAAGCAAAAAGAGAATGCTTTGAAGATTGTCAAGAAATATTACTAGGAATAAAAACCCTAGAAGATAGAATAAAAGAAGGTAAAGATTTAATTGAAGAAAAGAAAGACTTTGAAGGATCTTTCGCTGAGAAATATGCAAACAAATGATAAAGTATATTTAATAGAGGGAAGCGAAGGTGATGTCTTAGAGTTTGATAAATTAAAGATAGTTCTTCCTAAAAAGCCAAGGTATAAGAAAGATATATTATATCACGACCTACCAAAAGCTAAACAGAAGTGGACTAGGTTGAAAATACCTAGTGGTCTCAATAGAGACACTGCTTCTAACTATGTGGATTACATAGAGGAAGAGTTTAGACGTAGGAGGGATGGATTGTGGTTTTACAATAACGGAGTTCCTACATACATCACTGGTTCACATTATATGTTTATTCAGTGGGGTAAGATTGATGTTGGGTATCCTGATTACAGGGATGCTAATAGAACGTTCTTTATTTTTTGGGAAGCGTGCAAGAAAGACAAAAACTCTTATGGGATATGTTTTCTTAAGAACAGGCGTAGTGGTTTCTCTTATATGGCAAGTAGTGAGATTGTAAATCAAGCTACACAAACATACGAGAGTAACTTTGGTTTGTTATCTAAGACAGGTGCAGATGCCAAGACTATGTTTACAGACAAGGTAGTTCGTATATACAGAAACTATCCATTCTTCTTTCAACCGATACAAGATGGTTCTAGTAACCCACGTGTAGAGTTAGCATTTAGAGAACCTGCAAAAAAGATTACAAAGAATCAAAAACATATACAGAAGTCTGAAGCACTTAACTCTATTATTGACTGGAAAAACACTGCAGATAATAGTTATGACGGTATGAAGCTAAAGCTTTTAGTTCATGATGAAGCAGGTAAGTGGACAGGACAAAATTCTATACGAAAGAATTGGAATGTAACACAAACTTGTTTACTTCTAGGTAGAAACGTGGTTGGTAAATGTATGATGGGTTCTACTGCTAATAAACAACAAGATGGTGGTGCAGAGTTTAAAGACATATTCTATGACTCTGACATGAGTGATAAAGACTTGAATGGTAGAACTAAGAGTGGTTTATATAAACTATTTATACCTGCATATGACAACTTAGAGGGCTTTATAGATGAGTATGGATATTCTGTTATAGAAACGCCTGACAAACCTGTTATGGGTATAGACGATATGCTTATAGATGTAGGATCTAAAGATTATTTACAAAACAGAAGAGATGCCTTAAAGGATGATACTAATACTTTATCAGAGTTTAAAAGGCAGTTTCCTTTTACTGTTGACGAAGCATTTAGAAATGATTCGCAAAGTTGTATATTTGATGTTGAAAGAATCTATCAGCAGATGGATTACAACGAAGTAAATAACGTACCTGTAACAAGGGGAGAGTTTGTTTGGAGAAATGGGATACAAGATAAAGAAGTTATTTGGATACCTCATAGAAAAGGCAAGTGGCAAATTACGTGGGTTCCAGATGTCGATAATCAAAATGTTGTTTCCTCCAGGAATAACAAAAAGTACCCTGGAAGGGCAGATTTCCTTGTGGCAGGCTGTGACCCTTACGATCATGATACCACTACTGATGGTAGGAGATCTGATGCTGCTGCTCATGTGTTTCATAAATTTAGCATGGCAAGTGATGTGTCTATGCAGTTTGTGTGTGAGTACATTAACAGACCGCCTAAAGCAGATATATTCTACGAAGACATGATTAAGATGTGTGTATTTTATGGTTGTCAAATACTTGTAGAAAACAATAAAGTAGGGATACTAAAGTATTTTGAGAATAGAGGATACTATGAATATTTGATGGATAGACCAGATATGACACATACAGAGTGGAGTAGGGGAAAACAGAAGACTAAAGGTATACCTGGTTCAGGTACTGCAGTGATTAATGCTCAAGCTGAAGCTATAGCAACTTATATATATGATCATGTAGGGTACAACACAGACACAGGGGAGATAGGATCTTGTTATTTCAATACGTTACTCGATGATTGGAGTAGATTCGAAATAGACAACAGAACAAAATACGATGCTAGTATATCGTCTTCATTAGCACTTCTAGCTTCACAAAGATATATTAAACCTAAAAAAGAAATAAAAGTTTCATCACCTTTAGTAAAACGATATAATAATAAAGGAATGATTAGTAAAAAGATAAGGACATGATTTACAATAACAAAAAGGATGAATTAAATGGTTATCCTTCTCCTTTAGCAACTAATGAGGAGAAAGCTCAAAAAGAGTATGGTCTTGAGTATTTCAAGTCTATGTATTATGAATGGCACAACAATGGTGATGTTTATTTTCGTGATATAAAATTAAAATATTCTAGAAATAGAGCTTATGCTGAAGGCAATCAAGATGTAGGTAAATACAAGGACTTGCTAGATGTTCAAGGTGACTCGTCATACTTAAATATAGATTTCTCTCCTGTATCAATCATTCCTAAGTTTGTTGATGTTATTGTTAATGGAATGGTGAATCAAGAATATGATGTAAAAGCCAAATCTATAGACCCAATAGCTGCACAACAAAGATTGAATAAAAAGAAAAGAATGTTTGCTGAGATGCTAACAAAAGATTTTGTTCAGAATTTAGAGGATGTGTCTGGGTCTCCATTAATGAAAGATGGATTTGTTGCTGAAAGTAGTGAAGAGATTGATATGTTTATGGCTCTCAACTATAAACAAAATGTTGAGATAGCTTTAGAAAAGGCTATTGAATATACTTTTGATAAGAATGAATTTGACGAAGTAAAAAGGTATATGATACGTGATTTAGTAGTCCTGGGTTTATGTGCTGCTAAAGTTGAACTATTACCTACAAGTGGTGTTAAAATACGTCACGTAGACCCTGCTAACCTAATAACTTCATTTTCTTCAAAGCCTGACTTTAAAAATGCACGACATGCAGGTGAAGTATATTCTATGACTATAGCTGATCTTAAGCAACAAGCAGGAGATGAGTTTAGTGAAGAAGATTATATTAAGATAGCTAATGAGTACGCAGGTAAAAACAATAACCCTATGACTTATGGTACTAGGGCTTATTTTGAGAATGGTAATGAAACTTATGATTATGATAAGTTTAGTGTTAATATATTAGATGCTGAATTTATTACAAGTCACTCATTAAAATACGAAAAGAAAGAAAATAAATTTGGTGGTTACTCTGTAAATAAGAAGCCATCTAACTATAAGAAACCTAAAAACTCTAAAACAAAAAGAGAGAATCTTGGGTCTGTAGTTAAGGTGATATACAAAGGTAAGTACATTGTAGGGACAGACTATATATTTAATTACGGTCTTATGAAGGATATGCCTAGAACTAAGTCTAACCTATCTGAAACAAATCTTTCTTACATTGTATACCAACCTAATCTATATAAAATGAAGAGTCGTTCTTTAGTAGATAGAATGATTCCTTTTGCTGATCAAATACAATTAGCTCACTTAAAGATACAGCACACTTTAGCAAAAGCTAGACCAAAGGGTGCTGCTTTCGAAATAGGTGCTTTAGAAAATGTATCTAAAGGTGATGGTGGTACTTTTACTCCTATGGAGCTTCAAGAAATATATGACCAAACTGGTAACATCTACTACAGACGTATGGATGATGAAGGTCAAATGAGTCATGCTATGCCTATACAAGAATTAGAGAATGGTATAGGTCGTGATTTCAACACTCTTATTGGTGTTTACAATCATAACATGCAGATGATTAGGGATGTAACTGGTGTTAATGAGGCTAGGGATGCTTCTCAGCCTTCTAGTGAGGCTCTTGTTGGTGTTCAGAAGTTGGCTTTATTGGCATCTAACAATGCTACAAGGGATGTGAATGACGCTTATTTAAACGTTACTAAAAGATTATCTCAATGTATATCTATGAGAATGCAAGATCTTATAAACTACAAAGGTCTTCATAACATGTATTCTAATATTATTGGAGATACTGCTATGCATAGTATAGATATGATGAAGAAGCTTTCCATTCATGAGTTTGGTATTACGCTTGATGTTGCACCTAGTGAAGAAGAAAAACAACTTATGGAACAGAACATTCAAGTATCTTTAGCTCAAAAAGAACTTAGACTTGAAGATGCTATTATGATTCGTTCTGTTAGAAATATCAAGATGGCTAATCAAATGCTTGTCTTAAGAAGAGAGAAGTACAGACAAGAACAGGAGGAGCAAGCTAGACAAGCTTCAGAACAAAATGCTCAACTTCAACAGCAGTCTGCTCAACAAGCGGCACAGCTTAAACAACAAGAGATACAAGCGGAGATGCAGATAGAACAAGCTCGTATTCAAGCTAAAGCTGAAGCAGAGATTCAGTTAAAGCAAGTAGAATATGAATTAAAAGAACAGTTTGAACAATCTCAACACCAAAGAAGATTGAGAGAAATAGAGCTTGGCAATATGGGTAAAGAAGGAGCAGCAAATATACATGGTGAAGTTAGAAAGTCTATACAGAATCAATCTGCTTTTAATCAATCTCAAATGATTGAGCAAAGACAAGGTAAAAGAGGTCCTTTAGAAAGTAATCAATAAATTTCTTGCATATATAATTTTTTTTTATATTTGCGAAATTAACATAAATTAAATTTAAGACAATGGGAGTAGGAGATCAATTTGCAAAAGCATTCGGTGGCGAAGTTGTCGGCACTGAAGCGGATAATAATAATACTGTTGATTTGACGACTGACCAAGGTCAGGAACAGGTTCAACAGGAAAATCAAACTGCAACGCAAGAAGAATCAAACGTTGTAGATTTGACAACAAACAATAGTTCTTTAAATACTGAGGAGACTAACGTTGAGGAACAACCTCAAGCTAGTCAACAGGAAGAGAGTAGTAAGGAAATCAATGATGACGAAGTTGTCTTACAATACCTTAGCGAGAAGCTTGGGCGAGACCTAACATCATTTGATGATCTTAACGAAGCTAGTGAAAAAACAGAAAGTAATGACTTTGCAAGCGAGCAGCTTCGAGTTATTAATGAGTACGTTAAAAACACTGGTCGTTCAGTTGAAGATTATCTGAAAACTCAAACTGTTGATTTGTCTAATGTATCTGATGACGCAATCATGAAGGAATATCTGAGGCTAGATAATCCTGATTTAACTGAAGCTGAGTTAAATGACTATATGGCTGCGACATACAAAATAGATAAAGAGGCTTATAGTGAGAGAGAAACCAACGCTGGTAAGGTTCAGCTTATGAAAGACGCTAAATCTGCTAGAGACTACTTTGATAAAGTCAAAGAAGAGTATGCTACGCCTAATGAATCTTTTGATAATGGTTTATCTAAAGAAGAAAGATCAGAATGGATTAACACCATGAGTAATCAAGTAGATGACTTAGAGGGTATATCCTTTGCTATGAATGATCAAGGCGAAGAGTTTATTTACAATCTTGATAACGAAGCTCGTAATGAGATTAAAAATTACAACTCTAATTTAGAAAACTTTTTTGATAAGTATGTAGACGAAGCAGGCAACTGGAACTTTGACGCTCTTAATACAGATATGTATGTCTTAAACAATATGGATAAGATTGTTAGAGGTGTAGCTAATCAGTACAGAAGCAAAGGGACAGAAAGCGTAATTAATGAGATTAAGAATCCATCTTTTGCTCAAGACAAGCAAAATGCACCTCAAAATAAAAGAACTACTTTAGATATGCTCAGAGATGAGATATTTGGAAAATGAACAAAATAATTAATTTTAAAAAATAAAACAAAATGGCAACAGTTACGCCCAATACAACTAACCTCAGCCCATCAGCTGTACAGGTAGCTACTTCTTACAACTATGTCAGTTCTAACGACCTAGTTGCTAGTGGTTCTTCTACCAATTTAATTCATCAGCGTGATGTAGATGAGCAGTTAATTAAACGATATGGTGATCAAGGGATCACTGGACTCCTTGAATTACATGGAGCAAAAAAAGAATGTACAAACAACTTGTTTGAGCACTACGAAGAAGACTTAATTCATAACTCATTTAGTGGTACTATGGCTGCTGATGGTTCTTCTGAATTTGCTGTCTTAACAATTACTGCAGGTCTTTTAGGATCAACAAACTCTGCCTTAAGAGATGGAGATGTTATTTTAGGATCTAATGATAAAATGTATGTTGTTACAGCTAGAAGTGCTTATAATACTTTTGACGTAAAAGATGTTTCTGGAGATGATACAGCTGCAGTTTCTTCTGCGATTACATTTAGTATTGTAGGTAATGCTTGGGCTGAAGGTACAGCACAACCAGAAGGGTTATCACCTCGTGTGAATCACTACTCTAACTACACTCAGATTATTAAAGAAACATTTGAAGTTACAGGTTCTGAAGCTACAAACGTTACCTACTTAAAGGTTAACTCTCCTGAGCATGGTTCTGGTTACTTATGGTACCTTAAAGGTGAGGCTGATACTTACAAGCGATTCCAGGACTACTGTGAACTTGCTTGCGTTTTAGGTCGACAGTTTACAGCTATCTATGATGGTCAAGGAGACACTGCAGGAAATCAAGTTTATGGTACTCAAGGTCTTTTAGATTTCATTGATTCTAGTGGTCAAGAGATGAACCTTGGTTCTTCTGCAATTACAATGGCTGATTTTGACGCTGCTGTTAAGTCTTTAGACAAGTACAGAGGTGCAAAAGAGATGGCTCTTTACGCTGGTATTAACTTATCTTTAGATGTTGATGACTTATTAGCTGCACAAGGAGCTTATGCTGCTGGTGGTGCTAACTACGGTACTTTCGCTAATAATAAAGATATGGCGTTGAACTTAGGTTTCAACTCGTTCTCTCGTGGTGGTTATACTTTCCACAAGAAAACTTACGATCTATTTAATCACCCAGCTTTATTAGGTGCTGATAATATGAATTATAATGGTTACGGAATGTGTATCCCTATGGATTCACAAAAAGACGCTAAGTCTGGTGAGAAAATTCCTTCGCTTCGTATTCGTTACAAAGCTGCGAATGGTTACTCACGTGAGATGGAGCACTGGTTAACTGGTTCTGCTGTCCTACAAAACAAAACTAATCAAACAGATACGTTACAATGTAACTACCGATCTGAGAGAGGTTTTGAAGGATTTGCTCCTAACCGTTTCTTATTGTTCAAAAAATCATAATTAACCTAGATGATGGAAGGGAGTAATCCCTTCCTAATCTTTTTAAAAAAAATATATATTATGATAGATATACACGAAAAATTCTTTTATTTTCAAGAGACGTTTAGTGCAGATACTAACACTACCATTGGAAGTGGTGATGTTGCTATGTATCCTGTATCTTCTTTCTTGGGATTTGACTCTGTAGCAGGAGATACTAATGCTACTACCTTAAATATGAGGTTTAAACCTCTTTTAAGATCTGCTTCTGATTCTTCAGCAGCTACTGCAGATGACGTTGATTTAATGGCTTTAACTGTTACTGCTAATAAGCAGAAAGATGTTATAAAGGCTATTACTGATAAGTTAAATGAACCTTTGTCTAGAGACGGTGGGTTTATTGTTATCGCAGATAACGAAGGTGCAGACGGATCTTCTTCTGAGTATGTTAGTGAGCATGTAACTAGCGTTGTTGTAACTATTAGAGCTGCTTCTTAATTTTAATCTTTAAAGAAAAAGAAATATGAAAATGTTATATGTAATGGCTGCAACAGATGGTGCTTTTAACTCCAACACAGCCACAGCTCCTGACGCAGTTTGCTATCCTATATCTAGGTTTAAAGGTCTTATGTCTACTGATGACAACGACTTTGATCTTATGTTTGAGGCACTTCAATCTGCAGGTACAGACACAACTAATGATTCAGTTGGTACTGATAAAGTTAGTTTTCAAATAGATACTAGTAATAATATTAAAGCTGCTGCAAAAGCAATAGTTCAAGCAATCAACAAGTTTGTTGGAAAAGACAATGGATTCGTTGTCTTAGCTGACGCTTCTGATGCTAATCTAATGCCAAGTAGTGATTTTAGTACTACTGTTACTATTTTAGTTGATGAGCCTGCATAAGGTTTATTGATTTTATTACTGGGGGAGGGATTTACTCTCCCCCTTTTATAAACTTTAAGTTAATTTTAGAAAATAATTATTATGACACCAACAAAAACTCGTAAGGCTGTAACGCCTCCTACGTCTACTAAGGTCGAAGCTAAAGCTCCCATAGTAGAAAAAAAATTCACTCCTAAATTTAGTGCTACAAATAGAGATCTTAAACCATCTGTTTACGAGATTGTAAAATCTAGTAAAGACAAGAATGGTAATAAAAAATATCCTGTAGTATCTATGATAAAATCTGAAGACGTTATATATGATCCTATATCAGGAGAAAATAGAAAAATTAGATATATTCCTGGAGAAACATCTATATATGCTAACGAGCAAGATCCTAATGCTAAGATGAGGGAGCCTATTGCTTTTACTAATGGTTTTCTTTTTGTTGACAAAACAAATCCTACTCTTAAGAAATATTTAGATCATTGTAATGCTAACAGAGATAATCCTAATAGGGTTCCTGGGAAAAGAGAAATTTTCTTTTTACAAGACAATGAAAGAAATGCTAAGAAGGAGATAGAAAAAGTAGCTACATCTATGGAAGCTGTTCAAGCTGCTCTTAAAATGCCTTTAAATGAGCTTATAGGGTACGCTAAGGTATTAGGTGTTAATACTAGTAAAAGTACTGATGAGATTCGTTGGGATATGAAAATTGAAGCAGAGAAAAGCCCTTCAACTTTCTTATCAGGCATGAATGACCCTCGTACAGAGATGAAGCAACTTTTATTGATGGCTGAGGAATCAGGTATTATCTCTATGAAGAAAGATGGTGTTAAGTGGTCTAACTCAGGAAATATAATATGTGTCCCTGCTATAGGTACGAAACCTATTGATAGAATGGTAGATTTCTGCTCTTCTGGTGAGGGAGAACAAGTGTATACTGAGATAGAGCGTAGACTACAAGCTATTAATGGATAATGGCTTGATATAATATATGATAATGTAGGGGACTTAGCGGTCCCCTTTTTTTATTATATGGATTTATTTTGTACTTTTGTTAGCAATAAACTTTGATGTAATGACAATTGATGAAATATATAGACTTGT
>Ga0098060_1000573_pt1 | contig 16481 bp, 23 predicted proteins | sample 21_taG_FD_77063 | JGI IMG/M metagenome (GOLD analysis project Ga0098060, IMG submission 77063) | Marine viral communities from the Subarctic Pacific Ocean - 21_ETSP_OMZ_AT15319 metaG | ecosystem: Environmental > Aquatic > Marine > Oceanic | place: Pacific Ocean | collected 2015-01-19 | reverse complement strand
GTCGTCCACATAATAAGTATGCTACTGGTCGAGAGAAAGCAACTCTAACTGTAGTTCGTCAAAGCCACCAACAAGGAATTCCTCTGGACCGTCTTCATCAAAAGACATTCTTGTAATGATTGGATAGGTCTCCCATTTCCAACTACGCTTGATGTAGTACCGGTATGTCTTAGACCAGTCCGTCATCACCCAAGCGTAGTCAACGCCATTTTCCATACATAACGCCTGAGCGCGTAGACAGTGAGGGCAGTCGCTTACGCCGTAAATCATATACATTAGACGCCCCAGTATTCAGGGTGTTCCTCGTCTTCCCAGTCATCCCAGTCCCAAGCCAGTTCTTGGTCAAATGGGTTCTCGCACTCTGTGTGCTCGTGCATAGCCAGAAAGGCGTTGTGGTCGTTGTCGGTCATGGTCATTCCTTTAGTTTAGTTTTCAGGATTTTCGCTCTGTGGCGTCCGCCTTGCAGCACGACTACCACGTCACACTTAGAATATAACACGTTGCGAAGCGTTGTCAAGTCGGGATCGACCCATCCCTTATCCGTGCGTAACATAACCTTACTCTGTCCTCGATTAGCCAGCCGGATCGCATCACGGTAAGCAGCAGCCAAGGACGAATAGACGCCGTGGAAAGTGTCGTCTGTATCAAACAGGCAGTAAGTATAAATCTTGGTCATTTACCACACGCTTTGCATCGTGACACAAACTTCTGCTTTTTCTCTTTCATGCCAATCTTTATTTTCTTAAAGTTCTCAGAGCGATCCTTTATGACCTTGCCGTTGTGAAGCGCCTTTATATGGCTACCCATGTATGCGCCACACAACACAATAGCTTGCGAGGGCACATAGAGTATGTATTCGCCGGGATGGGGAATGTCGTCTTGTGTTATGTCGTAGAATTCCATTAGTCGTCCAAGGTCATAGACTGGTCGTATGCTTTGTACTTCAGTTTGGTCAAAGCGTCAAGAAGATCGTTTCTACGCAGCAGTTTGAACGCTATATTCTCGGGGCTAAATTCCATAGCCTCCGTATCAAGCCCTGCTTGCCTCATGGTGCGTATCTTTTTCTTCAAACGGTCTACGTGTCGCATAACTTTTTCAAACTGTCCCTGGTCAAACATGACGCTTATAGAGGCTATTTGTTGTTCAATGTCGGATGCCTTCTTTTTGGCTGTGTCGATATCTATCTTAGAGTTTGCGCGCTCTGGTTTATCCAGCCATTCTCCACCCATCACAGAATAAATGCCAGATGAAGAATGTTCTTCACCCTCGTCTTCAACATAAAGCTCTACTTCGTACCCCTTGATGGTTATGTTATGATTTTCGTTCCACCGAAGGCGCTTGGCATCAAACATTTCTTTTACCAAGTCTTTGTTTTCGTCAAGTTCTGTAAAATCCACCACGATATGTAGGTCTATGTCAGAATACTTAGACCAATTGTAATTAGCCAGAGAACCTGTGAAACGAACGTCTTGGATTGTGACGGGGAATGGTAGCCCGTCGATAAAGTCGTTGGCGATCTCCATCAACTTCTTGCTGATAAACGGGCGCAATTCTTCGCCCTTCCAAATGTGTGGCTCCAGTTCGTCGTTGATTGCAAACCCCTCGGGATCAACTTCCAGCACTTCAAAGCGTAGCCGGTCTGTGCCGGCACGCTTTGTGTTATTGTTGTATGGGGCGCCGCTCTTCAAATTCTTATGTCCACCGGTCGTAGAATAAATATCATTCTTGCGGCGCTGACTCTTGTAAGCCTTTTGTGCCTTACTCTTGAATGGGGTAGTTTCGGGCTGTTTTCTCGTATCAGGTCTCCTCTTGCGGTTCATTCTTTTTTACCTCCCCTGTCACAGTATAAATAGTCTGCCGACCGTCCTCAAACGTAATAATTGTATTGTTTGATGGGTGAGGTTTGATATGGATTTTGATAAAATCATCAAAATTATCAAAGAACGCGATACTGCCTCTTGGTGCTGGGGTTAACCAATGTAAGACAGTGTGTCCTGTTGCGAACACACAACCCTCAATCACGACGCCTTCACCAGAGATGCCAGTTTCATCGCTCTGGCGGCATACTGTAAAACTGGTCATGCCTTGTGGTGCTTTGTGGGTTAGTTTTTTTGGTTTCAAGTCTTCAACGTCTGTTGTGACTTGTTCTGATAATTCAGCCATCATGCTTCTCCTACTATATTGTTAGCGTGTTTGAATAGCTCTTCCATCATAAATCTGTCCAGTGTTTCTTGTAGAGCTTTCTCTGAGTCTTCTACGTCTGGGCAAATCTCTGGCTCTTCTTCCAATCTTTTAACGAGACTTTCAATCTCGCATCTTGTTTTTTCTAACTTTGTATCAATAGTATCTATTTTGCCCGCTACCTTTTCGTAAGGGCAATTCTTTTTCTTTATGCTCATAATTACTCCCGTAATGAATCGAAATCAACTTTCCAGATGGGGACAATGATTACAAAGTTATTGAGAACTTGGTAACCATACTCTGTTGCTCCCACATCTAAAGCCATGATTATTCCGATTAGCTCCCCTCTTTCATCAAACACGCCAGAACCGGAAGCACCAGACCAAGCGTAAGTTTGTATGATTAAGTAGTCTCCAGTGAATCCAGAGATGTTTCCGGTCCAAGTTGTTGGACCTATGCTATTAGGATAACCTGTGTAATATGTTTTGTCAAGGAGGTTGTAACTTTTTCTCCAAGTGGCGAGGGCGTTTGTGACCTTGATAGGGGTTCTCGATTCTATCTCAGGAACCTCAAAGATCGCATAATCCACTTGCCGATCAATTTTTATGATTCTCGCACATTGAGTATGATTGTCATAATGAAACACCATCAATCCTTGACACCCGTTTAATATACCGTGAGCAGAAGTTAGGATATAATACTTGTTCGCAAATTCAAAGTAAGTTCCGCTGAGAGAGGCTACCCCGCCAGTCGCCAAGTCCATAGATACAACACGCACAGCAGAATTGACAGACCTCTTAATTGCTTGCTTTTGGCTTATGTCATAATGGTGAGAAACTGTTTCATAGCTGTGTGGACTCTCTGGCTGTGGATGGAAAAATAAGAGGGTCATAAGGAATAGCCCAAAGATTACTCCGAAGAATATAGATGTCGTGCCCTGGATTATTTCTCTCATGCTATCTCCTAAACTTGTCGCTGATATGAAATGAATACTGGCACATCCTCAACGCCTGCTTTGATAGCATAACGCAAATCATCTTCATTGCCAGTTATTTTTGCTCTCCCATTTTTTCCAATTGCTAAGTAAATAGGATCACTGGGACCATTTTCTATAAACTTTTCATACCCAGCGTCAAAGTGATGACCATGTTTGCGCGCCTCGCGACCACAAAGATGCTCTAATTCAGATACGGGCATCATAACACTATAACGTGTTAAGTTGAGGTTTGTGGGCTGATCATACATAACACCTCCCTCCACCCAATCATCTATAAGAGACTGAATAGTAGGGACCGGTGCTGCCCTTCCGGTTGACTGGCGCATAGATGAGTTATAGTAAAGCTCTTCAAGTCGTTGTTTGCTTGACGAAACCAAATCTGCTGGCTCTACACGGTGTAGCCTAATAGTCGAACTGATCTTGCGAACCTGTGGCACAAGAATCTGCTTAACCCACTCCTTTCTACTCTTTTGTCCCCGTAGGGCGAACTTTAGACGTTGTAGGGATATGCTCCTATTGCCCTGTGTCCTCTTCTTGGTGCCGATTGTGCGAACTGTTGTGACATCAGGGATCGCACGCACTATGTTGTGTATATCTGTGATTTCAAAACCCTTTTGGAGAGGATAAGACATAACAAAATCTATCTCGTATAACCTAACGTCAAGCGGATTTGTTCTTGCTTCTTGCATTGGAATATTGGTTTCATTTCCTGTTCTGTGTTTATATTCTTCTATCGATTTTAAAATCTCATCTTTAACTGCTTTTTCGAAAGCCCTTGTTACTAGGTCAAAATTGTTGTCATAGTATTCCAAGAAGGGAGCAAAATATGGAAATGTTTCCTTGTCAATAGAAAATTGAAGTTTGTAAGTAAAATAGTCTCTGGCGTCATTGGGATTGATATCCTGCTCTCTATTAGTCGAAAAAGCAGCCAACATTCCATTCCATATGAGCAAACGAAAGTGGCGACGCAGCATCATGGCACTCAAATTGTTCCGCAGTTCTTCAGGTCCTCCAGAATATTGGCTTCCGTAATTTAAAGTTATCTGCTTTTTTGCAAACTCTTCGGCTTCTTTATCTTTTGATTTCAAAATATTTAAAATCTTTATCCGAAAATCTAAACTAGTATAAAATTGGTCGCCAATCTTGTATAGCCCGGTAAAGCCACCAAGCATTCCAGCTTTAACGATTGCATCCATCTCTTCTGACGTTGTATATAATAGAATGTCAGTAGCTATTACATCATATTCTTTTGAAGAGTCGCCGGGCGCTGAAAGTATCTTGAAGTTATTAAACTCCTCTTCTATTTTTTGTTTGTATACTGCAATTTCGGTTGGCTTTATGACGTGCTGTTTTATAAGATAGTTTTCTATGTCGTCCAGTGAGTTTTTGACAGCTTTTACAAAATCAGAAATTTCTTTAAGAAATTCGTAATAGCCACTTGTTTCGCCTTGGTCATAATTCCCTTCTTCGAAAACATCATCCAAATCTTCAACAACCAAGAATAGCTTTTTATCTTTTTTATATTCCTCTGTTCCCGATTTCCCTCTTGCACTTTTTATAATCGCATCTGATACATTTACGGCTCTAATAAAGTCAATTTGATTTTCGAGATCTCGATTTTCTGTGTCATGTTCGTTTATCATTTCAAGTATTGCTTCGTGCCAATCTTCGTGCATACCAATATCGTTTTCGCCATAGCTCAGATATTTATTTTCAAGCTCGAAAGGCACTTCTACTGCAAGCTTGGTTATACTATTGGACCACGTAATTTCGTCCCACTCATCGGTTACTTCTGCACCTCCTATGTTGGTGTGTTGTAGATTCTCTGCAAAATTCTCTTCGTATTCGACACACTCCGATTCAAAATTACGTAGGCGTTCCTGATTGTCCCCTTCAAAAACAACTCCTGTTTCTTCCGATAGCCACTCCCCAAATTCTTGAAATTTTTCTGGTTCTGTAGAGTGTTGTCCACTTTCCTCCAAAAACCGAACGCCTTTAAATTCAATAAATTTGGCAATATGGCTCCATAACGATTTAGGAGGGCATTCGTTAAAACGACCTTTAATTTGAAAAATTGTTGATTCATTATCATAAGCAATAGTAACATAAGACTTAGAGACTTCCTCACCTTTATCTTTTTTACGAAGTGAGTATAGGGTGCCACTGTTATCTGCGCCGCAGTGCCCCATTCTTTCTGACTCTTTTTCACAATAGCTGCTTTCCAAATCGTACCAATATGAGCCATCATCAAATGTATAAAGTATTAGGTCTTCTTTGTCACGAGTCTCTTGATATATTGCGGACTTATCCTCTACCTCATTCCACTCAGATGGTGGAAAATCGGAAATAGAGTCATAGAGATACTTTGTTCTTGTCCGCTCTTGCCCGGTGTCTGGGTCTTTGGTGGTAATGTACACCTTCTTATCAAACAAAATTGCTTTTTTATAGTTGTTTGGATCTTGGTTTAGCGTCAGGACAGTGTTTTCTATCATAGAGAGAAATGCTGTAAGCGATTTGTCTATATGATCATCTACAAATTGCAGAATTGAATTTGATATTTTTTGGTCGATGCCGAGTTTCTTGGAAGATTTTATAAAAGATTTTCTTTTCTTCAGAATAGTGGAGTATTTATCTCCTCTTATACTATAAAGCAATTCCTCAAGAATGTTGAAACCCTGATTTTCGTAATAGCTCCCAAATTTGTCTTCATACTCCTCTAAGTCATCATATAAAGAAGGATTTATACTTCCCGCACTCAATGCCTGCCATTCAGGTTTAACATCTTTAAAAGCATTACCAACCCAAACCCTGCCCTTTTCGCTTGCAGAGGGCATATTGGACCGGATTATATCAACCAACTCCTGCGGTAGCCCAATATCATTAAGACCCTCTACCAGTATTTCTTCACGTAAGTGCTTAAACCATTTATCAGTCGCAAAAGACATTATTTTCTCCTAATACGATATTAAATAGTTTCTATCTTTTATAGTCGTCTTCTAATCTCACAACATCGTCAAGATGGGGTGTGCTTACTTCCATAATCTCAACATGTCGTTCGTTGGCGCCGAAGCGATGTATTTGGTTTGGCTTGACATGAAAAGCCTGCCCCGGTGTTAATTTGGTAATCTTCCCCTCACCATCATAAACATATAAAATTCCAGATAGGACATAGACGGTTTCTTCTTTAATTTCGTGATATTGTAAAGATAGTCTGTGTCCTGCGTTAATGTGCAAGAGTTTGCCGACGTAGCCTTCGGTCTCAGCCCAGATGACTTCGTAGCCCCACGGCTTTTCTACTTTTCTCATTTGAACCTCATTTGGATGTATACAATAACAAATGCCAGTAGTGTGGATGCGATATTCTTAAATGTAAAGAATGATTCGTTCATAAAATACCAAAAAAGTGTTGGCATCACAAGAAATGAGAGGGAGAAGATGTAGAATCTCGGACCCCATCCAGAGTTGAAATACTCGTAAGCAAACTTGATGCCATAAATAAAACAAAGGGCAGCAGGCATAGCTGTAGTCAGCGCAACTGCAATGGGGTGGTCTGCTGCCCATTTCCAGACAAACTGTGAATACGAGCTAAACCAAGTTATCGCTTGTCCAAAAACAAACAGAATAGTGGCAATTATTAGTTTATCGTACATTATGAAGTATTATCTCTCTTGTTTGTTCAAAGTTTGTGATTTGTCTTCCGTGTTGATCAAGGAGGACTTTCTCGTACCCAGGTGTTTTAAGTAGGGCACGATGGGACTTAAACACAATAATTGCCCTGCGTGATTTCATATTTTTCAAAAGCTGTCTGTGCTTGATATCTGTTTCTTCCTCGCCCAGTATCTGCTCATTCTCCAAGAATGATACTCTATATTTGCCAGCGTTTATGATAGAGATATTTTTATCAAACTCTTCTATCTTTTTATCTCCGAGGAAGTTCACATGCATGTTGTCAACATTGAAGCCCCTAAGATCTCTAAGAGCGAAAGCATTGTAGTTTTTTGTGTCAAGTTCTCCGTGCGTAATCATCCCAAGATTAGAACACCTATTGAGAAGAAAAAACAGGGCAGAGCGCACAAAAGGATCTTTATAAGAATACCAGTTCTTCTTCAAGATATCAAACGTGTTTTCATTCAGGCTTGGGTAGAACGACTCTGCTATCTTGCTTATGCGATCTGGATCCTGCATAACACACGCCCAAAACTCATACACAACATAATTGGGTGTGTGCGCTACAACAAACCTGTCGGATTCAGACAACTTGATACACAAGTCGCCAGAATAAACAGGGTAGTAATCCACCACTGAGCCTTTTGGTACAAGCTTGGAGATGGCAGAGAAACAATTAGTCTGATTCTTCAGATTCTTGATCGGGCTGCGCACTAGACATCTCCTTAAATTTTGCTATTTGATCTTCTAGTTGTTCAACTTCCAAATCGTCAGATGTTTGCTGGAAGGGTATCCCATGTTCGGGTGGAGGCTGTGTTTTAAACCTGACGTATCCTTCTATAATGTTTTGAATATCACCAAGCATTATATCAACTTTTGCTAACTTTTGCCTGAAAGAGTCAACCTTATCAAGACCTTCGGTACCAAGATTAACAACCGGTGTGCCTCCTACAAGAAGCCCTCTTTCAAGCTCTCTCATGGCTTGTTCAAATAGTCTATTGACCTCGTCTTGCAAGTCTTCAAGCTCTACAGAATACTGAATATTTACTCGTTGCCCCATTGTTATCCCTTCAGCACATAGCTGCGTTTGTTGAGTGTTGTTTCGATTGTGACAGGATCACCTATGACAACAATGTCTGTGCCAGTTGCGCCCTTGTCGATGGTGAGCTTTGAGAAGCGGTGCTTCTTGTCAAGCCCCTCTGTCAGCATACCCTGTTCATTTAGGTTGCGTATCTGGTGCTCTTCTCTCACCATGACAACGTGTTCAGGGTTGACAAACACTTCTCGTAAAGAGTACCTTCGACCGCTCGTGACGGCTCCTGTTCCACATACTTCTGTTAACTTAACTAACATTTTCCATCTCCTGTATAATTGGATAAATATCTCTTGATCTTATATTCCACATTCTGTCTCGGTAGTAGACTGAAGCCCAAACTGGGTTCTTTACATCTAAGCACCAAAATATAGCACGACTTGGCTTTTCGATTTTTAGATAAGCAACTTCATCGTCGAGCCTGGAGACTTGGTTTATTGAAGCTAAAAGTATTGTACCTTGTGGAATATGAATTAAGTCCCCTCTCAACATCATGACACCTGTATGATCCCATAGTTGGTTGTGATAAGAGTACCAGCACAAGACGCTGCGTTCTTTAACGCTGACTTGGTAACTCTCACTGGATCCAGAATACCACGTTCGTACAGGTTTGTCAAGGTTCCTGTGCGGAAATCATAGCCCATATCATCGGGCTGGTCTACAACGTGTGCCAACAATAGATCTTCACTCTTTCCACCGTTTCTGCACATTTGCCTAAAAGGTGCCTGACACGCCGACTTCACAATAGCCACACCAATTAACTGCTCTTTATGATCAATAGTAGCATCTATATTAACGGAGCGACTTGCACGGAGTAGAGCAGTGCCGCCGCCGCCTATAACGCCTTCTTCCTGGGCAGAACGCACAGCCTCAAGAGCGTCTTCGATACGGTGCTTCTTTTCTGTCATCTCGACTTGAGTAGCACCACCAGCGTGGATAACAGCCACGCCAGAAGACAACCTAACGATGCGACCTTGGATACGTTCGCATTCTGCGAAATCTTCTGTGTTGGCTATCTCGGTTTTAAGGCTTTCAATACGGGTTTCTACACCTTCATAATCACAGTTACCTCCAACAATGATTGTCCCAACCTTGGTGCTTTCAATTGACTTGGCAGAGCCCAATTGATCGAGGGTGGTCGTGTGTAGTTTTTGCCCTGACTCACGGGTGATAAAGGTGGCACCTGTTGACATAGCGAGGTCCGATAGAAGGTGGCGTCGTTCTTCTCCGTAGAATGGTGCCTTAATGCCAGCAATCTTTAGAGAGCCACGCATAGCGTTCATGATCATAGCAGCAAGGGCTTGCCCCTCTATATCTTCCGCAACAATCACAAGAGGTCTGGACTCTCGTGCGACCAACTCAAGGATTGGCAAGATTTGTTCAACCTGTGTGATCTTATAGTCGGTAACCATGACCAGCGGCTCTTCATGCGACATTATATTTCTGCGTTCATCATTAACAAATGCAGAAGCGCAATAGCCAGCAGAGAACCTAAAACCTTCAGTAACATCAATGCCAGTCTCCATAGAACGCGATTCTTCAATTACTATAGAGCCATCTTGACCAACCTTGTCCACAGCCAAAGCAATAAGATCCCCAATGGTAGAATCATTGTTGGCTGATATCGTAGCGATATGTTTGATATCGTCAATGCTTGTAACTGGTCGCGCCATTTCTGTAAGGTTTCTACAGATTTCTGATACAGTTGCATCTATCCCCCTTTGTAGTTCGATCGGAGAGACGCCAGCAGCGATGTGCTTCTGCGACTCATTAAGTATCGCTCTCGCAAGGACGGTAGCTGTAGTAGTGCCATCGCCTGCGCTTGTGTTGGTTTCGTTTGCTGCTTGGCGGATAATCTGTGCGCCAGCGTTCTCGAAAGGATCGTCAAGTTGGACGTGAACCGCGACTGTGACGCCATCCTTGGTTGCAAAAGCAGGCTTGTCCTTTTCTTTCAGTAGAACTGTTCTTCCTCTTGGTCCAAGAGTAGAAGAAACGTAGTCTGCGAGCTTGTTTGCTCCGTTTAGAATCTTCTGTCGCAACTCTTCGTTGTTTGCGAACACCATTTTGTTTGTCATTTTAACCTCGTGAAATGATAAATACTTCGTTTGATTGCTTGCTCTTGTTCATACCATAAGCCCAAGCTGCTGGTAGGATTTCGTAGTCAGAATAGTGCTCACGAATAAACTCGCAATCATTATAACATAATAACCAGTTCTGACGGTTTGTCAAGAGTGAATGCAAAAGTTTATGATCAAACCCTTCATGCATATCACCGTTCTTTCCGTAGAGCTTGCTCTTGGCTTCCAAAAAGTATGGAGGGTCCAAGTATAGGAACTCTTTTTCGTGAAGCGCTATCGACTCCTCAAAGCCAAGAAACCCTACTTTTAGGTTAGGTGCTTCGAAATTCTCCAGTCTTTTGATGCTGTTCTCATTGAAGCGACCATCGGCTGCTTGCTGAGAGAATCCACCCGAAAGCGTTGCGCCTGAGAAAGAAGAACGATTGATCGCGAAGTAAGCAGCGGCAGCGACCGGACTGAGCGGAATGTTGCTGCCGTATGCATGCAGCAGATCTCTGGCAGCCTTGAAGCCACCCTTGTCGAGAGGGTGAAGATTACGTACTTCTTTTACCAACTCTTCCTTGTGGTTGAGCAGAGAATGCCAGAAGTTGTAAAGAGGGTAGAAAGCATCATAACCGTACACAGTTCTGTCTTCTGATAGTTTTAGCTCCAAGGAGCCGCCACCCATAAAAGGAGCGCAAACGTCGCCTTCTGGAATGTGCGGCAGTAGATGCTTGATTGCTCTTGTCTTTCCACCTGGGTAGCGTAGTGGTGATTTCATACTTGCTCCATAAAGATTTGTGTTAGAGTTTCTTCGCATTCAAGATCAAGATCTGAGGCAGCAAGGTCTTCCACAAAAGGTGTGACTGTGAAAGAGTAACGAGGCTTGCCCTTCTTGAATCCTCCGTGATATTTAACACGGAACTTGATCTTTACCCAGGGTTCTGCATCAGAAAAGCTTGTTGGGATCTTATCGTTGAGACCATACAAACCGTAGCCGTCAATCTGTATGCCGTCGTTTCCTGCGTAGTATTCTTCAATAATACCTGCGGGATTCAAATCAAGCTCTTTGGCGTCAATATCTACAACGTCAAAGCCTGCATACTTGCCATCTTCAAAGCCAGAACCAAGCCATTCTTTTCGCAGGTCATCTGCGATGCTAAAGTTTAGATTGGTATAGCTAAGGGTGTCGTGGCTTGTGACTGCGGGTAGTTTGTATGCTACCGAATCAAAGATCTTTTCGGCAAGCTCAGTGTTCTTAGAACTTCTTAGCTTCCATCCACCGTCAGCCCACTTAATCTGGAACTGACCGAACTCGCCTCGCTTGCCAATCGTGTTCTTTGCTTCGATTGTAAGCGCTTTCACACCTGTTATCTTGATGTCCTTTTCGTTTTTGTTTGCGCCGGCTGGATCAGAGCACTGTAGATCTAATCCGTTCTTGAGCGCAAAGTAGTTGATTTTGGTCACGAGCATACGCTCGTAGTGGCGACCGCCTTGTCCTGCGGGCATGTGTCCTCCGTGTGTTGTTTATAGTATAACGGGTTATGGGGTGGCTGTCAAGCGTCGTTGGGCTCCGATAGCTTATCGTATTCGGCTGCTGCATCAGAAAGCGCTATTATGCCTTTTTTGCTTACATCAAGTTTTTTAGTGGCATCTACACCTTGTTGTTTATCGCCAGATGAAACATACTTCCGAGCACTGGATTCGCCTTCTTTAAGATTATCGAAAATGGTTTGAACCATGTTTAATATGTTCTTTTTTCGTTGTACAAGTTCGACAGTTGAGGTTTTTAGCTTTTCTTTCAAAGCCTCTCTATAAGCCTTGATTGTGTCATTGTCGGTTGACATTATTCTGATAGTTGTAAAAGGAGTCAATTTGTTTACAATACTATCCATAACAACCTTTTTGTCTGCAATTGTAACCAATTGCTCACCCACGGCATCGTCAGACTTAATCTGTTCGCCTCCATTAACAATAAATTTACCTATTTTTCCAGATTCTATTTCTTGTTCTGTGGCTACATATTTTATATCAAATTTATATAATTCCACATCATGAATTTCTCTAACCGGGACAAAACCTGCTTGCGATGATGCCTTACGAGATTTTCTTTTTCTTGCAACAATGTAAGTAATGTTAGAATTTGGTTTTTTTTGAAACGATGACAAAGACTGCTTTACATTCTTATTCCTTTTTTTTCCGGAAGTGGGAGACAGAAATTTCGCACTATACAAATCAGAACCGACTTCAAAGTCTACAACGTCGCCTCGCTCACCAACAACCTTGCCGTTAAACAAACCAGCCAAAAAATACTCAAACAAAGTACCAGCAATTTGACTATTAAAGCCTTTTGAGAATTCTACAAAATAATCCATAAGCAAGACTCTGTTCATGAATTCTAAAGTTCCCATGGTTAAAAGTTCGTTTTTAAGTTCATCCGAATCTTTGAAGAAAATAGACATTTTTTCATCAAACTGATTTAATCTGCTATTGAAATCATTCGCACTAGGGTCAAAAAAGTTATTTACCACAAAAAGAAAATCATTAGAGAGTGAGCCGCCAGATATTTTAATCCCAGGGCTTGTAAATGAGTCCAAATCAGTCTCAAGGTCCGCAATCTTTTTGTCGTAGTTTGTTTTCGAGTCCGCGAATGGCTTATTTCCTCTTGGTTGATAGTTGTATTGACCTTTGAAAAAAGTGCGGTCTCTGCTGGCAAACTTTTCTGCCCAGTCAGTAGCAAACTCCTTGAAATATTCAGTATTCGTTAGCGTCGGGCGCTGCTGTCTAACCCCTGTTACATCGAAAAAGTGAGCCAAAGTGCTTTTCCATTTATTCCTTTTCTCTGAATCTTGATATGCTTTTCGAAAAATCTCATTAAAAGTTGCTTTAGCTAAATTAATATACATTGGTATATATTTCTCTGATATATTACTTTTAAGTATGTTTGTTCTCATATTGACATACCTACCAAGTTTCTCATGAAATTTCTGGTTGTCCACGTAGGAGTTTTCATCGCTAAGTTCATCTATTTTTTCCTCAATAGATCTTAAATCTAAATAATCTAGCGTTGTTAATTGATCAGAAATAACGTGGGGTTTAACTTGGACACCCCGTGTGGCGCCCCCAATTGCTATAAGAATGCTGTAAGTTCCGATGCCTTTTATCAAATTTTTAAATAAAATTTCAAGATATGCCTCGGACTGCTCGTGTTTTAGTCTTCCGTCGCGCCTGTTTGGTACTACTATCTCTGTTTTCAGGCTGCTAGCTAAAACGCTAAGCGCGTTGGACTTGCCGCGTATCGGCAGACTCTTTGATTTCTGGCAAATTTGCAATAAAGCATTATAAAAGTTTGTTTCTGCGGGTGAGGCGGGGGCGGGTGTTATTGTGCTTGGTCTATCACTCTGTTGTTCTTGAAGCAAAGATAAATTTTTTGCTAAAATATATTCACTGCTTTTGTTAAAAAAATTGTTCACACCTTCTTTTTGCTTTTTCCGTATTCTGTTTTTTTCTTTGCTGCCCGGACCCGTCGCCCAGGGACCCCAGCCGCTACTGAGTTCTAATATTTTTGTAATTGCTTCTTCCGGCGAGCTTACATCAACAGAACGATAAATATCCTCCAACGTCGGAGCACCACCAGACTCTTGCTCTTGTAGTCCTTGCTCTTCAAGAACCTCGTTCAATACCTCAAGCAAATTTAGCAAACTATCAGACATCTTTATTCCTCACATAATTTCGTCGGCAAGACCATACTTGATTGCTTCATCAGCATCAAGATAGATGTTTACCTTTTCATTAAGTAGTTTCTCTAGCTTCTTGCGGGTGAACTTTGTGTTCTCAACCATAGCAGTGATGTAATCATCCTGTAGTTGTTTTATGGCTTCAAGTTCGTTTTCTAAGTTTGGAAGCGTTCCAACGTTTCCTGCTGCGACGTTGTGAATCATCACACGGCAACTCTTACCAATCTTGCGCTTACCCTTTGTTCCTGCTGCAAGGAGCAGAGTACCTGCGGACATAACCTTTCCAACACCAATTGTATGGATTTCGGTTTCTTCTTTAACTGCTTCCATTACATCATAGAGAGCAAACATGTCGTCGGCAGAGCCACCATAGGTGTTGATGTAAAACTCAACCGGCTTCTTTTCTTTACCCTCGGGAAGAAGACGATTCATCTCGTTCAGATAAAGTAGAGCCTGTGTAAGCTCGGCTACCTTTTCATCTTCTACAGATGAATACAAGCCAATAACTCGCAGGTCTGGCTCGACGGCTGCCTCGCCAAGAGCCCCTCCAAGTATCTGTTCAAGACTTACGGCTTTTACTTCTTTTATCGGTTGTGGCGGCACTCCTTCTTCACTTGCCTGCACCTTTTCTTTAGGTGGAAGTACAATATCAATAATCTTACCAATTATTTTACGCATCATTTGTTTGTCTCCTTTGAAAACATAATGGCTGCTAACTTGTTGTTGTTTAGGAATCTTTGCGATCCTCTCCAATCATCAAACTCCAAGAACTGCTTAAATAGTTCTGGGTGTGCCTGGAGTAAATAGGTGATTGAATTATCTTTGTAAGTCTCAATCATTTTATCACTATCGATCTTGACGCTTTCATATTCTTCATGCCCATGTGACTTGCCATTTACACGAAGAGCATCTAGTCTGTTTACGTGAGCGTAGTGTAAATATTCTAACCCCTTGTTGATGATTGTCAAGTAGAAAACATAAGACATACTCATCACTGTGGCTGTAATTCTGGTTGACTTGAGAAAGTAAGTGCCAGAGCAGGACATCCACCCAAGTAAGAAAGCACATACAGCTATGATTAGACTAACTATAAAATTCATTGTCTCTCCAAATGAAATAACCACCTAGGATATGGTCCCTAGATGGTTATTATAACGGCTCAGGAGATTTCTGTCAAGCTATTATTTCGAGGCGAGTCTGCGAAAGATACGCTCGGCTAGCTTGTTCGCCATGGCATCTTTCTTCTTTTCACGAATAAGGCGAGCAGCGACTCGGCGGGCGACTTCTTGCACTAATTCTTCTTCGCCCATTTCCTCGTCCTCTTCATCACCCATTTCTTCGGGTTCGCCTACAGGAGCGTCCATAGGACCTTCTAGATCACCACCTTCATCGTCCATGGCATCACCCCCCATTTCCATCTCATCTTCACCGATCTCTACGTCGGCGTCGAGACCGAGTAGATCTGCGAGCTTGTCTACAATGTCAGCAAACTGCTCTTCTTTTCCACCTTCCATGTCCATGCCGCCAAGATCATCTTCGGCGCCCATGTCCATATCCATTTCCATGTCGCCAGCAGGCTCTTCACCCATTTCGGCGTCCATTTCCATTTCTTCGCCACCTTCGGGAGCAGGCATATCATCTATTGGGGCTTCTTCAGCACCCATTTCTAGTTCTTCTTCCTCTTCTTCGTTTAGGTCTTCTTCGTCACGCATACCGGGAGGCATACCGTAACTTCCGCCCATCTCCTGTAGGGGCTTAATGTTCGCTAGTTTCATAAACTGGCGAATCTCGGATTCTGTTAAAAGTGTTTTGCGGGCCATAGTTTTAAATCTCCTTTATAAAACTCAAAATAAATAGTCAGGTCTACCCGAACTTGCCAACAATTCTGAGCCGTCAGGTAATCTTTTCTTTAACTTAATTAGTGCCTTGTCTTGTATTTGCTTTATGCGAGCAAATGACAAGCCCTCTCTTTTTGCTATCTCACGTAGAGATAGGGCGCCATTCTCATGGATCGAAATCATTGAACAATTGAATTCATCTTCATAATCTATGTGATATCTACAATTACTCGCAAAGCAACATTCTTTGTTTTTTAAGCATTGTTGCGCACATACTAATAGCTCTTTTTTATTCATAGGTCTGGAAATTCCTTTGAGATTAAATCAAATATTTGTTGCTTCTCGGCGTCATCTAGGAGTCCCCAGTCTTCAAGAACTTCTTTGCCTTTCTTTCTCAACTTGAGAGTTTTTGTGAAACGATTACGAGAAAGTATCTTATGTTCTAAGATATAATTGTCAAAGAATTGGATAAGATTATCGTCTTCTTGGATCATGCCATCAATAACAGCACGAAAGAACTGCGCCACATTTACTTTATTATGGCGCAATCTTATCAAAAGCCTAGCATGATCATCGTCTGACACCATAAACCTGATAGACTTCAATTCTTGACCATATTCATATTTCTCTTCAGACATCACCACTTCCTTGTAGTAATGTGTGTTCTGCTCTCGCCAAGACCTGCTGATGTCTGTCGAACAAACTTATGACGTGTTTGAAGTTCAAGAATACTGCGACACCCAGAGTATGAGAGTCCAGAGCGTATGCCACGGTCAAGATCTGCAAGTACGTTGCGAACTTTACCACGATAAGGCACAGTTGATGAAACACCCTCAAACGAAGAGTATCGACCACGCCATTCTACTTGGGCTTCCTTGGAAGCCATTCCGCGATAAGTTTTGTATTTTGTTC
>Ga0098060_1000570_pt1 | contig 16509 bp, 17 predicted proteins | sample 21_taG_FD_77063 | JGI IMG/M metagenome (GOLD analysis project Ga0098060, IMG submission 77063) | Marine viral communities from the Subarctic Pacific Ocean - 21_ETSP_OMZ_AT15319 metaG | ecosystem: Environmental > Aquatic > Marine > Oceanic | place: Pacific Ocean | collected 2015-01-19 | reverse complement strand
ACGCTCTAACACTTTGTCTGTAGGTAAATGTTGTATATCTTTTGTAGCGTCTTCTTGTATTTTTTTAAGAAATTTATTTTCTTTATCTTCCGCTACTTTATTATTTTCATCAGCTTCTACAGCCAAATCTTTTTCTTCTAAAGCGAATCTACGCTTTGGCAGTTCCTTCTCTGTCATCGTTATCCTCGTCTTTCTGCAGGTCTTGTATTTCCTGTTCAATTATTTGGTAAGCTTTGTGCTCACCAACTGCTTTAACATAAGCGTCCATCGTTGGCAAGCCTGATGCTATAACATCCTTTAAATTTTCTTTGCGCTCTCTAATTTTTTTTAAAATAATGTAGATCGCGGTTTCGTCTCTCATTAATTAACCTTCTATACTAACAGACCAATTTTCGCAATAATTTATTAATATATTTTAGTAGTTGGTCTTTTATTAGGAAGCATTAAATTAAAACCACGTGGACGTATTGTTCTTACAGGTCCACCTTTTGCTTTATGGGGTTTACTTCCATATTCTTCTGTCCATTCTCTAGCTATTTTAGGCTCATTAGCCCATAAGTATCTTCTTTGTTTTTCTGATTTAAAAGGCACTATTTTTTCTTAATTAAACCCATTGCACCTTTTCCGGCCTTGATGCCGAAGCTCGCTGAGCAGGCTATATATAATAAATGTTTATAATAATCCGGAAGTGACTGCAGGGCAACAAACCCAGCATGAATATGTTCTGTCATTCCTGGAAAAAATACGAGCGTTGCAGGCGCCAAAAGACAAATTAAAATTAGCTCATCTTTCCACGACCCTTTCATTTGATCTACGGCTGATGCTTCCCATTTAATTTTTCCTGCTGCTATATCTTCTTGCTTCTTTTTTTCTGCTTGAATTTTAGCAATCTTTACTTCTCCATTTAATTTCTTCGTAGCCACGAAGCCTTTGACTCCATCTGCTACTACACCTAATAATGGTTTAGCTAATAGATGCCACATTATGCTTCATACTCATTTGGAATAGGGCCAAAAAAACCACTATTTTCATTTAGTTCTTCCATTTCTTGCATTCTTTTTTTCATTTGAAACATATTTAATGTTTCTTGAATTATGTTTCTTTTAACTGGATCTAATCCTTCCATGTATTTTTGTACTCTTCTTGCTAATGTTAATGGCACTCTTTCCCCATACATACCAACCATTGGTTCTTCCATGTGGTGTGGTGCATTATCAAATGCTTCTATGTGGTCCAGAATATTTTCACGCGTTCCACCGAAAGGTTTTTTTTCTTCTGGAGTAGGAGGTCGTGATTGTGCTTGTGGTCCCATATATGGATTATGAACTTCGCCACCGTTATTAGCTTCAAATCTTTCACCTTTCATTTGTTCTAAAATATCTTTTATATCCATATCTTCCATACCTTCTGGTATCATAAAATGATTAGGATTATTTGGATTATATGGTTTTAAACTATCGCTAGGAGGTAAACCTTGCATTTCATCAGGTGGAAGATAATCATTTTCAGGAGGTAAATCTAAATAATCATTTTCAGGATCATCATCACCATACCACCATCTACTTAAACGATCTATCCAACCACCATCTGCGGTTGGATCTACAAATCCTCCATTTGCATAGTTTACGTAATCTTCTGGATTACCGCCAGCTGCAATAATTTGTTGTATAACTCTCCAATCAGAAGGATCAACACCTACTGGTCCACCAGCTGCATAGCCTTCTGGTAAAGACATAATTCCTACTGGTCCACCATCTGCAAAAGATTTTCCCCACGTAATGCTTCCAGTAGTATTATCAGTGGAAGTATTATGTCCCAGATTAACACCTAAATTTCCACCCCACAAAGGTTTTTGCCATGTTGCTCCTGGATTTTCAAGTCCTCCACCTATATCTGGATCAAGTTGTAACTGACCTCCTATTCCTGGTACATCAAAAGTTCTAAGGTCGTTATATGTATTCTCTAAATTTTTTGCTGATTGTTTTAATTGATTAATTATACTACTATTATCTGTGTTAATATTTGGTGAATCTAATTGTGTTAAATCATTTATATTTTTCTTACCTGTTAAACCGTAAGTCTCTAAATTGTCTTGAATTAAACCATCTAAACCTGGTTGACGTGCTCCTAAAAATTTTTTAGAAGCGTCAATACCCGCAAGAGTAGCTAATCCACCTGGTCCTGATGTAGTTCCTGTGCCACCTGTAGCGCCTGAACCTGTATTATTATCAGATATTGAAGAACCACCACCACCACCTGTAGCGCCTGAACCTGTATTATTATCTACATGAGGATTTCCTCCATACGAAACATCTCCTTCATTTGAAGTACCAGGAGGAGAATTATCCCCTCCAAATGGAGATCCAAAATCTTCACCACCACCATAACTTCCTGGTGATGGCGTGTTCATTTTTGCAATATAATCTTCTCTAGCGTTCATTAACCTACCATTGATTGTAGTACTATGATCACTATTAGGGCAACGATACCGGCTTTAATCCAGTCTTTCATTCCCCAATCGCTCCACTCTTTCAAGTGAGTCCATAGATCTTTTAATAACTTCATATTTCCTCCTATGTTTAATTATTCTAAATTGCTTTTAATACCTTTTTCGTTTTTTTAAAAGAAGGTTTTTTTTTCACACCTCCTCTAGGTCTTAAAATATCTTTAAGTGTTCTTTTCTTTTTATCAGGACTATGTGGGTTTGATGATGTTTTAGATGATTTTTTTGGATTATCTAAAGAATGTCTCATTTTAGCAGATCTTTCACTTCTTGGATCTTGATGCGGACTCATTTTTTTAGTTGCATCTTTAATATCTTTTACGTATTCACGCAATTTTCCAGTACCGGCAATTAGTTTTCCACCGACTGCTTTTTTAACTCTTCCACCAGTTTTGTATCCTTCGTTTCTTCTGATGTTACGATCAACTCTTCTAATCTCTTCTTTTTCGTTTTCAATGTGGCGTGTTCTTGCTGATGGTCTTCCACCACTATATAATTTTACTCTTCCACCTTTTTTAAAAGTAGTAGTAGTTTGTTTTCTTCTTACAGGACCTTGCCCCCTTACTGTTACCTTACCTACCATTTATTCCTCCTAATGAATTGTTGGTTTTACTTCTGGGTAAAAGTCATCCATAATTTGAAAACTAGCCGCAAGCTGTTCAAATATAACATTGGTTTGCTCTATACCAAGATTCGTCAAGTATATGTTTCTTACCACAGAAACCATAGATGCACAAAATAAAAGTTGATCATCCACTGTCTTAGCTTCTTTAGCTACTAGATCATCTACTTTTATTATGAATTCTCTAATCTTTTTTTCTGGACTTTCCATTATCGTTACCTTTCATGGCATCTCTTATAGTAGTCATGTTTTCTTTTAAAGTTGCCAGTTTTTCCTTACTTTTAATATCAGCTTTCGCTGCCTGCGCTTTTATTAAATCCACACCTACTTGTGCCTCTAGTTTATCACGGTCTAAGTCTATTCTTTCTGAATCAATTGTCCAATCTTTTTCTATACGTGCTTTTTCTTCTTTAGTTTTAAGCATAGTTTCCATTGCTCTTAAATCAATTTCTTGTTGTTTTAATTTAACAAGTGGATCATCTTGCATTTCATCAGCACGTTTTCTTTCTTCTTCCACCATTTCTTTAACCATTTTCGCTTCAATTGTAGCAATTTGTGATTCTTTTTGTTGCATAAATTGTTGTTGTGCTTGTTGTGCTTGTGGAGCTAATTGTTTATTTTGCTCTGCTTGTTGTAACATCATTTGTATTTGCTGATTTTGTTGTGCTATCTCAGGTTGTTGTTCAACTTGCTCTGCTGCTAATAAAGCAATGTGTTCTAATATATGTGATTCCATCATAGCGTAAAGCTGCGGATTAATCTGTACCATACGTGTAGCAATCAAATCCCCATGTGCTTTCATGTGCTCAGGATGATTTTGTTGAGGAAAAGCTTTTGGTTGTTCCCCACGCATAGCTTTTGCATTTTCCATTGCTGGGCTAATTGGTGTTGGCATATTAGGATCTGGTTTTAATATTGCATCAACATTATCTACACCCATTGCCATGTACATTCTTCTATAAGCTTCTCTTACGTTATGTAATTGAGGATTAGCTTGTGCTAATTGTAGCTGTTGTTGTGCCAACATAATACGTTGAGACATAGAAAAAATATTAGGATCACTAATAGGAATAATATCAACACGATCATCAAAATCTGTTTGTTTAATCATTCTATCTCCACCTTTAACCATGTATGGATACTCTGGTGGTAAGTAAGATTGAAAAACGTCGGCTAATAATTTAAACTCTATTTTTTGTGCATAGTGCATTCTCTTATGAATTGCACTCATAACTTTAGTTCCACGTTCTAAAATAGCTAATGTTGTTCCAACTGGATTCTGTTCATTTCCTTCACCCATCTTCATATCTGCTATTGCAGCAAAAGATTTTCCAGCATCAACAGCGAAACCTAATAATTGGAATAATGTTGCACTTGGTTCTTTAAAAGGAAGTGGTAAAAGGGATTCTTTAATAGAAGCTCCTGTTACATCTACATCTCTAAATTCTCCTGGTTGGATTGGTTCATCATGGTCACGTATACGCATACCACGTGCTTTAAATCCTGCCGGTAGGTTAGCGAGTGTACCAGCATCAATTAACTGCCGCAAAACACTTGTTGCTGTTCGCGATAACCCACCTAACATGTGTATTAGACCAAAGCCGTAAAAGCCTAAGCCTGGGAGGAATTTAAAGTGTACAAAATATTGTTTTTTGTTTCTGTTTTTATCAGCTTCATCCCAGTTACGTCTTATAGATAAAATAGTTTGAGAATACTTATCTATAGTAACAATGTAAGGAAGCTTAATTCCACTTGAATCTTCAAATCCAGGTAAATCTAAATCAACATGCATTTCTAATATTAAATGCTCTTCGCTGTCTGTACTGTAAGGTGGAGAGTTACCTTCTAATTCATTAATCTTTTCTCTAACTTCATTAGGATCTACTTCTCCTGATGTAACTGGTACATCACTATAAAAACCATTAACTTGGTTTTTACGTAAATCATTTCCACTCATTTTTATACAATGAGTAATTCTGCTTGCAGTTTCTATATCTGTAGCAAAGTAATCAACTACTAAATCTTCGCCGGAAACAAATTTAGCTACAGCTCTTTCCAATTGCCCATCATAATAAACTTTTTTAAAAGCCGAGCCAGATAATGGTAAATAAAACAATAATTGATCCATATCGGGGTCATATTCTTTCATTACGTTCATCAATTCGTAATTCATAAATTCTTTAACTCTAGCTGCTTGATCTTCAACCAATGGCGTTACTTCACCTATAATTTGACAATTAACAGGGCCACTTGGAGGTAATAATTCTTTATATGCTTGTGCTTGAAATTGAGTTACAGATTCAGCTAATAAAGGATGAACAACACCGCTAGCACCTTCAAAAGGTTGGGTTCTATTTTCATACTTAAATCCAAGCATGTCTAAACCTTTTACGTATGTATCTTCCCAATCTTTACGAGAATCTTTGTCATTTTCGTAAAAATTAACTAAATCTCCAGATAAACTATTTAAATCTGTTTCAGATAAAACATCAGCTAAATTTGCGTTATGTTCAGTAGCAATTTGTTCTGTAATATCTTCTGGAACTATAGCAGATCCATCTTCTTGAATTTCAAAAGAAGGATCAAACTCTACTTCTTTTTCCATTTCAACATCAACACCAGTACCTGGCTCAATGTCTAAACCTAAATTTAACGCTTCTAATGCTTTGTCTATATTATTTTTACTTTGATCAGCCAACTACTCCACCTTTGTTGTACACAGAAATATCTTTGGTAGGTATTATACCTTTTTTATCTTTTAAAAGCAACACAGGAATCTTATCATATGGGGTTCCGCTTCCATCCACGATAACAGTGTCAGTTAATGGTGCACCACTTTTTTTAGAAATTTTCTTTAATTGAGGAAGCATAATTTTATCATAAAATCCAGATTTTTCTTCTCCTTTAATTTTAGAAGTAGATAATGCTATTCCATCATAATCGCCACTTTCTTTAGCTGCACGCATTAAATATTGCATTATAAACCTTCCATGGTCTTTTGAATCGGCTAATGGACCTTCTGGAATGTCAGAACTACTTTTGTACTTTTTACCACCTGGACTTAACTTATCAGCCTCTTTAATCAATTTATCTTGTTGTTTTCTTAGTTTTGCAACGTTTAAACCCTCTGCATCATCCACTTTTCCTTGAATATTTTGCAATTGGTCCTGTATTTGTCTTAATTTTGCTGTATCTGGATCATATAAATCGCCTCTTGGAGCGTATCCTTTGCTATAAGTACCTTTAGTACGTGCTCCTGCATGCATATCCGACTGAATTTCCTCTACAAACAGTATTTTTCGACCATATTCGTCCGTTCTGTCGGAAAAACGCACCCAAACAAACATATTAGAAGGTTTTTGACCTCCAAAATCGTGTCCTTGGTTGTAAATTGGGTCATTTTGACGATAACGGCCAGGTTTGTAAGAAAAAAGCATTTCTTGGTAGTTAGAACCACCACTCATTGTTTGATCTCCAGCATGTTGTGGTTTTCCAGTAGCTTTAAATTTAATACCACCTTGATTAAGTATATCATCAAATATTAGAGCCGTTTTTTTAGCCATAAATGGTAATTTTATGTTAGAATCAAACCCTTTTCCAATAATTTGATCTATTCCAAACTCTTGTTTGAATCCTTTATTTAAAGTTTCTATAACTCTATTAATATCGTTTTGAGTTGCACCTTGTGATTGTCGTATATTGCTTAAAGGTTTTTTAATACTATTAAGTATTCTTCTCGTTTTAAAATCCATGTAAACAGGAGGAGATTTCATAACTTGATTTACAAATTTAACTGCGTCTTGTATGGAAGATTTACTATCACGTAAACCTAACATTTTAACTTCTATTTGAGGTGCAATATCATCAAAGTCATCTAATAATTGTGCTTTAGTAATTTTAGCATTTGGTTGCGATGATAGATGAAAACCAAGTGATGTATCTTTAAGTTCAACATCACCAACGCCTTTATTTTTTAAATAAGAAATCCATTGCTTACCTGTCATAACAGATTGTTGTGTATTAGCAATTTCTTCACGTGATTTCCAAAACATAGCTGGCATACGTACATCATCTTCTTTAGCTAATGATACACTAGGTGCTGGTCTACTTATACCTTCAGCAGTTTTAGGTGGACGTGCACCAAATATTTGAAATGTAGAAGAATCAGATAATCTTAAATCACCCATTTCTTTTACCGCATTTCTTGCTTCATCAAGTGTTTCAAAATCTTTATCTAAAACTCTAACTCCACTTTGATCCGCAATAGTATAAGGTCCTTTAGGAGTATCTACATACAAGTCATCTCTAATATCAGTTAAATCATGATCTATAACTTCATCAGCAGCTTTTGTTTTAGGTTTAGCTAGTTGTTGTAAACCACTTGCTATTTTTCCTACAGGTTTAGTTGGATTTAATTTTTTTGTTAATGACCCAACTGTTTTTAATTTATTAACTGCTCCACCTAGATTAAATCCGTGCAATGATCCTCCTCTAAACTGTGACTCCCAATTATCCATTTCTCGTATCTCTCTATTTTTTTGCATTGTTTTTTGATTATTCTTAAATATTTCCGCACTTTGTTTTGTTTTAAACAAATCTCCAAAAGGAGAAAATGTATCCGCATGCCTTTCAAAAAGAGTTGAATAATTACTATCTTCTGGAATGGCTAACCTGTCAATCATTTCTCCATCAATAGTATCTCCTTTAGCTAATCCGTAACGTTTACCAATTTCTTCTTGAGAAGTCAAAACTTCATGAATGATAGGGTCATCTTTAGTGAAATCGTCTGGTGAAGTCATGTAATAATTTTCATCAATTATTTCCGTGTTCTTTGTTTTATTGTCTATGGAAATATGTTGGTTGTTGTGAAAATCATCACGGATATCAAATTCTACGTGGATATCTCCATTTTTGCTTTTTGTATAATTTAGAATATCTTCTTCCCCATCTACCGTTTTAACAACGAATTGTTTTTTTGTATGATAGGTATCTGGTATATTTTTAATTAATGTAATACGTCCACCATTACCAAGGACGGTTGTATCCCTAGTTGTTTCTAATGCTGTTACAAGACTATTAATCCATGGAGCACGGCTATAGACTTGTGCTTTACCAGCAGCTGCGGTTGCTTTAGGTAAAACTTTTAATCCACCAGGAAGAGCTGTAGAAAGACTTACTGAACCAAGGCCTTGTAAGAATTTACGTCTATTCATAGGAAAGGCTTTTTTAGCTTTCTCTGCAAACTGCGCTGCCTGTTTTAATTTGTTTAATTTACCGAACATAAAAACTTACTATTCCACCTTTAGCTTTCTTTTTCTTTTCTGGCCAAAATTCTGTGTGATCAAAAAACTCTTTATCTTGTTTTCTTTGTAACGAAGATTTAGGACCTTCAATTTTTGATTTTACATATGTCCATTTTTTTTCTTTCCCATACTTCTCACGAATTTTTTGTTTAATACGTTCTTCACGAAGGGCCTTGGGCCCTGTTCCAGGTTTCTTCTTTTCATTAAACGCGGTACGTTTAATTAACTCTTTTTGTTTGTCTGTTAATTTAAGTTTATTAAGTAATTTAACTAATCCTCCACCACTAAACTTTCCTGGAGTATAAATTCCTTCAGATAAATAATCTTCAAAATCAACTCCAAATTTTTTTTTAAGTTTATTTCTATTTAAAAAAAACTGAAGTAATTCAGTATCACTAAGTTCTTCTTTAGGATTAACAATTGTTGACTTAATATTTTTATCTGCCATTTCTTGATCTATTTTTTTTACTAAACTAAAATCTTCATCGGCTAGAGCACCAATGTATTGTTGCTCTAACTCAGGTTGTATCTTCATATTTACATCAGGTTCTAAATATTGTGTTTTACCAGCTTCACCTCCTGAAAAAGGTGTATTGGTTTGATCAGGAAATCTGGTACTTCCTTCTGGAACTAAATCTGGTACGTCATGTGCTAAATGCATCGTTACTTTACCAGATTCATCCTTTGGTTGATTAATTCTCATTGAAACATAATCATCATATTCAACTTGGGATTTAAAATAAGTATTTTTATTTTTAGGATTAAAAAATTCTTGTTTTCTTAAAAATGTTAAAAACGCTGGAACGTCTTTATTAAAGTTACCTGTTCTAAAATCTGCTGGACGTGATCTCCAAACATCCACTATATATTGTTTATCTATAGTATTAATTGATTCATCTGCATATTGTGGAAGAATAGTTTTTAATAATTGTTCTGATTCATCACCTTTTTTTGTTTTTTTAGATACTGTATTATAAACCCAATTAACTTTTCCTTTTCCTGATTTACTACCTTGTAATATTTCATGCATTCTGCCTGATGTTAATCCATCAGGAAATAAGTCTGGATGTTTTGCTACAATTGCATCTAATTCTTTATTTTTCCAATGATTAGGTAAAATAGCTTTACCTTCTTTTTTAGCAGCTTTATCATAAATTAGTTTTAAATGATCAAGGATTGCTTTTCGTTGTGCATTATTAGCTACTTCTTGTTTAGTTAAACCTCTTCCTGTTCCTTCACCAGGAATACCACTTCCAACACCTGGTCGTTTTACTCTTGCATCTTTAGCAAGTTTAGAAAGTTTTTTACCTTTATTTATAAGTGAGAGTAAGCTCATTTAATTTCTATAAATAGACACATCAAAAAAATCATCATCTAATTCTAAATTTGGATCATAAGGTTGTTTATTAGCTACACCTTCAGCGCCGCCTGCAATAGCTGCTCCAACTAATGCTTTACCACTTGCTGCTTTTTCAAGGGCTCCTGCTGTCATTGCTAGTCCACGAATTTTTTGTGCTTTTTTTAAAACGTTACCAACTTTACCAGGCGTTGCAAAAGGTATAACCGCACCAAGTAAATGAGGTAAAGTATTTCTTCTTACATTCATTCTGTTAAATTTACTATAATCAATATTAGCGGGAAACTCTCCTTGGTTATACATTTCTTGCCATTTCTCTGCTTGTTGCATATCACCGTTTTCTATAGCCTTTGCTATTTCTTCTTCTACAATTATTGACTTCATCATTGGATGCACTTCATAAGCTTTTTCATTATATAAATCTTTATTAGGTTGAAAACCTCCCTCATAACCAAAATAAGGAGTACTTCCTGCTCCTTCTTTACCCCCCATTAGATCTGACCATCCTGGTATATAACTTACATCTGCCATACTTGGATATTTTTCTGGATCATCGTATCCCGCTATAGGCGCAACTGTATTATCATATAATCCCCATGCTCTACTTCTTTCTGGATCTTTCATAAGTTTGTTAAAATAATCTCCCCATCCTTCACTTTCATTATAATACTTTTTCATATCAGAAGGTGCGAAAGGAAACATTCTTGCTAAATATCCTAAACCATACTCTAGACCTAATTTACCACCGCCTAATATATTATTTATTAACACACCCATTTGTTCTCTGTCTTTATCTTGAAGAGTAGGACCTCCTGGTCCTTCGGTGTGAGGGTTTCCAGATGGTCCTTTAAATATACTTCCATCTGTATAATAATACGATCCTAATTCCTTAGTTAAGTTAGCTAATGCTTTTGGAGTATCATAACTTTTTCTAGCTAATAAATTAGTATAATCTTTTGGAGTTGCAGCATTTATATAACGATCTTCTCTTTCGTCGTAATAAGGAGAAGCTCCTTCAACACCATCCAATACTTGAAAGTAACCATAAGGATCTAATAAATAATCATCTCTTGTTGTATCATCACGAAAATTTTTATTATTTCTAGCAGTATCCATTTCTTCAAAAGAAAGAACACGTTGATCATACTCACCAGGTCTTACTTCTCTTGTTCCAATAGGTAATGCACCAAGATATGATATATCCTCTCTTAATGTTTTCATTTGATCAGGAGACAACAATTCTCTAGAATGTGTTCCGTCTGCTAACATAACTCTTCCAGTGTTAGCTAAATGATAATATTGCTCTAAATCATTATCAATGTCTCCTGTTAAAGCATCTGTTTCACCTAAAATTTTACTATATTTTTTTGTAAGATTATTCCATTCATTGATACCATATTTAAGTGCTCCATCAACGTCATCTTTTTTAGTTTTCCATTTTTCATTTATTTCTTTTTTCTTTCTTTCATCATAGGTGTATCCTGGTTGCCCTATTTCATGAAATTCCTTTTTTATTGTTTCCCACCAACTATCGCCGCCTTCTTTAAAGCCCGGTCGCATGTAGCGTGATAAAATTCCGTGTGATTCCATTAATAATATTCCCTCTTACCTATATAACCTTCGCCCTCATCACGAAAGTCATCTTTAAGTTCTACGTAGTAGCCTTGACGGTATTTCATGAGCGCTTGCGTTGTCGAATCAACAAAGTCATCATAATCACCAAATGGGAATGCTGCGCATTCTTCAATGACTTCTTCGGCAAATTGTTTCTTCGGCGCCCAAACCATCCCCGACTCAAAAAGCGGAGCTACACTGTTTACCCTCGAATGTTTGTCATTACCCTTCGAAGGAGTAAAATTTATAACAGGTATTCCCATCTTTTGCAACTCATGAGTTAATGGTGTTCCTGTGGCCTTCGCCTCAATAATAATTTGTTCCGGTTCCCAGTACTCATATTCCTCCATCGCAATTTTTTTAAGCTCTGGAAAGTTCCATCGGCCTCGTTTCGCGTCTAATAAAATTAAAGCTGGTTTTCCGTCATCATCAGGAGAAAATATCCCCCACGTTGTAATCGCTGAGTAATCGGCTGTTTCTTTTTTAGAGAAAGCTGTATCGTATGATTGTATAATATACTGTAGTTGTGGTGTTTCTTCCTTTTCCCATATTTGCCACCACTCACGTTTTATAAGTGCACCCTCCTCGGCCACGGGATTCTGCATCCATTGTGCATTCCATTTTGAAACAGGGATCGAGGCTTTAACTCCCATAAGACCATCCATGGTCCAAAAATTACCCCACATAGGTTTATCATTTATAACTGCAGGGAACTCGACTACTTCCCACTTATCTGACATTTTGTCTTTACCTTGTGCTTGGAGCAAGCGTCCTGTTAGATCCTTAATGGACCAACGGGTCATGACTACTACAATCGAGCCACCAGGTTGTAAACGTTGTCTTGGCCCAGAAGTGTACCACTCATAATGAGCATCAAGAACATGAGGAGAAAGAGCATCTTGCTCGGAATGTGGATCATCAATAATTAATAAATCTGCACCACGACCAGTGATAGCGCCACCTACACCAGCAGCAAAGTACTCACCTTTATGGTTTGACTCCCAACGACCAGCAGCTTTCGAATCTGCGGCCAAAGTAACTTCTGGAAATACTGAAGCATATTCATCTGACTCTATCAAATTTTTTGCTTTACGTCCAAACCTGATTGCAAGTTCTCCTGTGTGCGTAGTTTGTATAAGCTTGGCTTTAGGATGACGACCCATGTAAAATGCCGGAAATAAATGCGACGCAAATTCTGATTTTGTGTGTCTAGGTGGCATATTGACAATGAGTCTTTTAAGCTCACCGTTTGCAATGCGATTTAATTTTTCTGCATAAATTTTGTGGTGCTTACCTTCAACGAATTCTGGCCAAACAGTTTTCACAAATTTTAAAAAATCTGCTTGAGTGTTTTCTTGCTTTTCTGCAACTGCGTTTTTTAGAAGATATTTTAAAGTCTGTGTATCTAAGCTATCTAGAGTAGAAGATGTTTCCATTTTTTAAAAAATTTTTTAAAGTCCTTCATAACGTTTTTTGGGGTGATTGTCACTCTCAAACACACCAACCTATCTATCTAGGGGAGGTAATAGCTATAGGGGGGTTCCCCCCTTCGTCAATGCGCAGGCGGCGAACGGAGTGAGCCGCAATAGGAGTTTAGTTCCCGGGCGCGAGTTATCCACAGGTTATCCACAACTTACTACATTTAACTATTGACATACTTATCCACAACTTAATGCAAGTAGCTATATAATCTATCATTAAATCATGCTACTAATTAATAATAAATAGAAAGGGAATTAACTATGCCGAACGAAATAATAACTAATAACAATGTAAACATCGCACCAATGGTCGAAGAGCTAACAGCTTATGTTAAGACAAAGCAAGTTGGTGATGTATCACTTGAAGAAGTGTTAAGCAAATTACCAAAGACTAACAGTCCAGATTGGAAACTTATATCTGGAATACTATGCAATTCAGTGGTTGAATGGGCTAGTCAAAATGCTAATGATGGGGGGAAAGATTTACTGTATCACTTACAGTCAGATATTGGCTACCTTATGAAGAGATTAGGATTAACTGAATAGTTAATTCCCAATAACTCGTTAATCCTATAACTAGGGCATTCTTCGGAATGCCCTTTTTTTATGTCTGCATCTCAGCCTGAAGACCAGCAGGCGCGCCCGGGCAATAACCAAATGCAGTTAGTCGTTTAATAAATGTGTAGGGGAGTTTGGGAGTTTGGGCCGAAGGGAACTAGCTCGGCTACTAACAATGCGTTTAAAGGCGCCTTTGATTCCTTGAGGCAAGAGCCGAATAACTCCGTTTATCTTGCCTCATATTACAGTGTGGCTGTAATTCTTTGTCGAGTACTTGTTTCTACTGTTAGCAACTAGGTCGCTGACCATACTCTGTTAAATAACTGTAATCATTATATCATCAAATGTAATTCATCTCAACCCTCCATTCACATTTCTTGTGAATAACTATTCCAGTTCAACCCACAGAACTCCCGGCGCGCCCGGTAAGTGCAGAGGATCACGACCCATGCAACTTGAAGTAATGTAACATGGGGAGTTTCAGGAGTTTAAGGCATAAACATCCAAACCAGGAAGATGACAAACGCAATCTTCAGGGGTATTATTAACATAAGGTATTCCAATTCTATCTCTCTTTCTTCCCTGCAGCTCCTGGCTGCACCAGCGTTTATAGATCCTGCTGCACCAGTTGTCAACCCGGTATCCCAATAAATCTGCCAAAAAAATCTTCCATCTCCACAGAACTCCCGGCGCGCGCCCGGTGCGTAAACCAGCTCACACAAAAGCCCAGAAAACTGGGAAATATATGTAAGGGGAGTTTGGAGTTTGAGCAGCGGGCCCAGCGGGCGCCCGGGCACGAGTTATCCACAGGTTATCCACAGTTTATACACAAGGGAGTTTGGGGGAGTTTGAATCCCCCAAACCTATGGTTTAATTGCCTTGTTCTCTAACAGGTTTGAAGATGTCTAATAAAGAACTACCTTGTTCAGATTCTTTATGCATATCTTCTACTCGTTTCGCATTGCGTGTCATAACAGGAACAACCCCATCATAATGATTCGCAATCCTAGTTAAGACATTATTATTATCTTCTAATGCCTCATGTATCTTGTTTAATGCGTCAACTATTGCGTTGTCGCTATCTTCAGGTAAAACCATATTTACTCCTTTGTTATATTTCTATCTATAATATAACACCTAATCCAATTACATACAACCTCTCGTCTAAATTAGTTGTGGATAACTTTCCGATCTTCACAGCTCTTGAACTTCTACCTGACTGGTTTACGCAGCGGGCGCCCGGGAACTGCAGGTGATAGAGATGGTACAAATAATGGCGGAATATATAGGTTTTCGGAGTTTGAAGCGTGGAACTTCCTGGCAGCCCCAGCTCCTGGATGCCCGGGCAGGTAGAACAGATTGGCGGAAAACTGGGAAAAATAGGGAGTTTGACCTGAAGTTTTTACGCTGCGCGCCGGGCGCCCAGCTCCTGGATCGTGGTCCGTGGACCATTTGATTTAATTTATGTATGGGGAGTTTGGGAGTTTGGGGAGTTTGAAACTACTAAACTGAGATCGAGGTCCTCGAGCCTCCCTTCATAGACCCCGGGCACTTTATCCATGGTGCTTTGTCCAAGATCCAAGGTTTTACATCCGTGAAACAGTTTGATCTTGTCGTTGGGGAGCCCCCCAACTAGGATATAAGACTGTGCTCCTGCCTTAGCATGACGCATATTCCATGCAATTTGGAAGGGTGAAACCCTCAGTTTATTATTAGGCTGCACTAGCTTCAATTCAACTGTGAAGAATCCTGTTGTTCTATGATATATTAAACAATCTGGAAATCCAGGTGTAACATAACTTTCAAGGCGTGAAACAATATATTCACCACCCTCTAATAACCTTTTTAAATTCTTCCAAAGGCGAGTCTCTCCTTTTACGGTCATAAGTTTTTTTGCTTTTTACTATCTTTTGTTTGTACTGGGGTGATGTCCTTAAGCTCTTTGCTACTGGATTCTTCTTCGACCTGAATGACAGTTTGATTACCTTCTTTTTTAAATCTTCCATCCAATCCAATCTCCTTTAATTTCTTTAGAACTTCTTCACGCGACATAGAATCAATGCTTCCTGTCCTGATTTCTTTACGGTCAATGTACAATCCGGCGGCTTGTCCACGCAACCGCTCAGCATTAACAGCAGCACTATAAGATTTCTCACCAAGAGCTTTCTCACGAAGTCTAGCCAACTCTTGTACATGCTTATTTAATTTAACCTCATGCGTTTTTTCTAACTCAGCTCTCTTTGCCAACACAGCTTCTACAACCTTTGGGTATCGTTTACCATTCAATAGTTGTGACGCTGTTACATCAGCAGAGTTTTCAGAATAGCCAGCTTGTCTAGCACATTCTGTTGCAGTCATTCGTCCTTCGTTCTCTGTATATATCTTAACAAAAATACGTTGTTTATCTGTCAATCCATTTTCTCTAATGGGGCTTTTAATAGCTCCACCACTTCCAGGCACTCCTGGTCTTCCATGTCCTTTTGTGGCACCACTTGTGGCACTAGTTAATCTTTTATCTACCATGCTGTAACCCGCTGTATAGTTGAGTTTTTACTCATTTTAGTTCTTAAAAAACAAAAAAGTGCCTTGCGTTGTTTAGAGTAGTGACACATAGGTGCCACAAGATAAACCATTGAATTATATAACTTAATCGTCAAATGTGTCACTGTGGCACCAATATCCCGGTATTTAAAAAAAATAAAACACTCTTGAGCAAAATATACACTATACATACGCCTCACACAATAGAAATTGACCGATTTCTGCCATTCCCATTTTTAAGCCAGCCACGTGCTATGAGCCTATGCACATAACCATGTACTTGACTCTTAGAATGCATCCCATTCAATTGTTTCATTTCTTCATATGATGGTGCATAACCATTAGCTTTTACAAAGTCTTTTACCACCTCATAAAACTTCTTTTGTTTGGGTGTTAACCCTTCTTTATCTTTTTTCTTCAAGGCCTTTGGCATCCGGATGACTCCAATATTCTTTTTCCGCTTCGCGTAACATCTCATTATGACCCCATTCATCAATTGCTTCTTTTGTTATTGATGCCTCCAGGGTTTT
>Ga0098060_1000568_pt1 | contig 16541 bp, 20 predicted proteins | sample 21_taG_FD_77063 | JGI IMG/M metagenome (GOLD analysis project Ga0098060, IMG submission 77063) | Marine viral communities from the Subarctic Pacific Ocean - 21_ETSP_OMZ_AT15319 metaG | ecosystem: Environmental > Aquatic > Marine > Oceanic | place: Pacific Ocean | collected 2015-01-19 | reverse complement strand
TACTATACCAAAATCAAAATGATTCTCACCAAAATGTTGTAGAACTTGTGGTATGTTAAATATGGGATAATGTTCAGCACCCAAAACATACTTAGTAGATACATCATTCCTCATATTAGGATTATCTAATGAAACCTTACCTTGCCATCCACCTTCTGTGAACCAAGCTATTTTATAATCTTTTAACCCCAAACTAACTCCTTCATCTCTTCTTCAATCATTTTCTCTGCACTAGCAGAATTATATGGTCTATCTAATTTATTATCACCTTCATTTTCATCCATACGAATATGGATATCATCACCATAAACAAATGTACGAGCTATTTCTCTTTCAGATATTAAATCCTCATCTGTTTTCTCACCAGGTCTTTTACCAACTATCTCTATATCATCAGAAATAACTTTAGCTAAATCTAACATATTCACACATTTCATCTTATACGACTTTACAAAACCACCACCATTTTCTCTAGTAAAATCTATTGTTCTATTGATTAAACTAGCAGCATCTTCTTTAGTGAATATCAATCTATTCATATTTGGATCTGTAAGTTTAAGTGGTTTCTTTTGTTCATATAAATTCAACCAAAATGGTAATACTGAACCAGCACTATGAGCCACATTAGCAAATCTAGTCAATGCAAATCTGTTCTCATCTGTATTGGTATTCATGAAAACTCTTTCCATTAAATACTTTGAAGCACCATAAACACTCTCAGCCATACAAGCTTTATCTGTACTGACACCGATAGTTATTGGAACATCATTGATAAGACTAGCCTGTACAACATTCAAACTACCCATTACATTTACATTACAGCCAGCTATCGGGTTTGTCTCCATTAAATCAATGTGTTTCATAGCTGCTGCATGAACTACTACATCAGGTTTTACCTCTTTAAATACTCTGAGTAATAAACCTTCATCTTCTATATTACCAACATAACATTTAACATCAGGATATTCTCTCTTCAGTTTAGCTATGTTCTCTTCATTTCTACTGATACTGATATACTCATTATCATTCTGTGAGATAAGAGCCTTACCTACAGTACCAGTTCCTCCTGTTATTAATACTTTCATTATTTTTTCACCAATGAATCTAACTTTTCAAAAAATATCTTACTTCTCTCTATGATATAGTTTTTAAACTCTCTAGAATTTTCTTCATACTTAGATTTATTATTTACTATATCTATTACTGTTTCATATGCCTCTGTTCTAGACGAAATAAAATTCAACCACTTATCAGTTCCATACCAATCTATAGTTTCATAGTTCTGAGTTATTATTGGTAACCCACAATAAGCCATTTCAGTATACCTATTGTTTATCTGTCCATGATCTCTTTGGTCTTTTCCAATCAATGCAAATCCTGATTTTGCAGAGGTATATAATTTACCTATGTCATCTGGTGGTAAAACACCACCGTAATGAGGCATATTTGGTGGCCAACCGTTTCCATATATCTTATGGTCTATATTAGGAAATTTATCAAAAAATATCTCTCTATCAGACCTATAACCCTCATTATTTAATCTATGAAACCCCATACCTAAAAATATACAATCATGATTATACTCTTGTCTAAACACCAAATCCTCTTCATTCAAAACTGAAAAATAAAATTTGTAGAACTCAGTTGGGATATCATTACTTTCGAATAAATTTTTCATGTATAACGAGTTTGTAATTACTTTTGTATACCACTTACCATGATATTTTATTATCTCATCATAACCACCTAATATACCTTGTGAAGCGTGAATTAATACTTTTTCACAATCTAATCTTTCAACCACTTTAAATGTCTCAGCGTCTAACATTTCAAAGAAAACTAAATCTGGTTCAATATCCAATATCTGTTGTAAATATTCATCCTCTAAAGGTTGTCCATTTAATTGTTGAAGAAGATATGTTTCATGACCATTGTCTGAAAACCATTTTGCCACCTTCTCGTTTATTTTATATCCACCCATAGGCCATGGTTGATGAAATACTATTACTCTCATATCGCCAACACCATTTCCATCCCATATGGTTTATAAATTCCCACATCATAATTTTTATTTATACTTAATATCTTTTCTTTAACTCGTTCATAAGGAACATCAGTATAATCACAAGTAACATTTCCATTAGAATCTAATTGTTGTGTTCCGAACATATGAGCATCATCTATTGCAATTATATGATTCTTAACATGATGGTTTGATATGACTTCTAATTCTTTTAATAATGGTACGTCTTTATCACCACGTGCGTATTTAGAAGCTCCAGCATGTGCATCTAACCAAAAACACGCTGGTTCATCTAATTCTGACAACACATCCTTTAATACCTCTGATGAATCTCCACATATCAACTTTAACTTATTATCAAAATAATATTCACTGCCACTAAAAGATTCATCTTTCTTATCTGTATGAAAATTAAACTTTGAAAAGTCACCGCTATGTTCTGTAAATAACTTATACCTATAAGATGCTACCTTACATATTTCCTCACCAAGTTCTATTGTATATAACTTATCAAATGGATTGAAGTTACCATTTGTTTCTAACATTCTGTGAGGAATACCACCCATAAAAGTGCCCGTTTCAACAAATATCTTAGGTAGAGTTACTTCATGTTCTTGACAAATTGATTGGTATATTTCTGGTAATATATATCCCATAATTAATCTAAGATTGATATATCACGTTGAACCATTCTTTCAACCATATTTTCAAAAGAAGTTTTTGGTTTCCAACCTAAAACCTCACGAGCTTTAGTAGAGTCTCCACATAAAACATCTATCTCAGCAGGCCTCATGTATCTCTCATCTTGTACAACATAGTTACTCCAATCATCTATACCAACACAATTAAAAGCGACATCCAAAAAGTCTCTAATACTATGTGATACTCCAGTAGCTATTACGAAATCCTCAGGTTTATCTTGTTGTAACATTAACCACATACATTCTACATAATCAGGTGAATAACCCCAATCTCTCCTACTATCTAAGTTACCCAATTTTATGTGGTCTTCATAACCCAAATGTACTTTAGCGACACCATCAGTAATCTTACGAGTTACGAACTCTATACCTCGTCTCTCTGATTCGTGGTTAAATAAAATACCACTAACATTAAACATATTATAAGACTCTCTGTAGTTCTTTGTCATCCAATGAGCATATAGTTTAGCGACTCCATAAGGTGAACGAGGATAGAAAGGTGTGTTCTCGTTTGCTGGATTCTCTACCATCTTACCAAACATTTCAGATGTAGACGCCTGATAAAACTTTATATCCTTACCATACTCTCTAATAGCTTCTAACATTCTTAAACATCCCATACCAGTAACATCACTTGTCTGTTCTGGAGTGTTCCAACTTTCTCCAACGAAAGATTGTGCTCCTAAGTTATAGACCTCATCAGGATCGGATTCCCTTAGACATCTAACCAACGAGTTTTGGTCTGTCAAATCACCATTAACGAAAGTAACTTTACCTTCGAGATGACCTGTGTTAGTTCTATTCTTAGAAGATGAACGGCGTTCCATACCATATACTTCGTAACCTTTTTCTAATAAAAAGTCAGCGAGATAACTACCATCCATTCCATTAATACCTGTAATTAGTGCTTTTTTCATTTATTCACTCTCCATTATTTTTTTAAAATCATTATATGTATTAAATCTATTCTGTGATTTACCAAATACAGATAAATTTATATTTGCTAAATTTTTCAAATTATCATACCAACTACCTCTTTGGTTTGGTCCTTTTTCTTGAGTACATAATCTATCACCTTCCATTTGTAAACAATATCTTCTTTTATTTGGATGATTTCTATTATGTACTTTTAAAATGTTCTTTACTATAAACTGTATGTATGTATCTCCCATTATCTGAGAACAGCTCCACATCATACTAGTATCATCCACTGCATGCCCTAAAATACATCTTGGTACATTTACACCATTCTTTAACAAATCAGAACTTAACACTAAAATAGAACCATCAAACTGAGGTTGTTTTAATATACGTAAATCTAATTCATCAGCTCTACTATTTATATCATTCATCTCATCGACAGACATAGAGTATCTAATACTATGTGGTTCTGTAAATGCCTTTTCATTTCTTGTACCATCTGGTAACTCAGTTTCATAATACTGCTTGTCTGTAAACTCATTATGTTCTAATACCTTCCACGAATCATCCCACATTTTTCTTAAAGCAAAAGTAACCACATATCTGTGTATATTATTTTTATTACCATAATCTTTAATTACCTCTAAAGTACTAAAAGCTTCTTTAGGTAATAAAGCGTCTGACTCTCCCCATATAACATAATCATTATCAACACATCCATGATAATTTAAGTCTCTTCTGTAATCTACCATTGTTATTGGTTTATCATTGTCTTCGTATATTTTATACGTAACATTACAACCTGTACCTTCAAGTGAATTAACCAAAGAAATAAATTTACCAATCAATTTATCTTTAGATATTTCCTCTATGTTTATCTTTTCAAAATATTCTGAAATATTAAAGAATAAATCTACTGTAATATTTTTTCTATTCTCCACAGTTTCAACAGCATTAATGATACTCTGTACGTGTTCAGTAACCATGTCAATCTCATAGAACATTATATGTGTTCCAATTATATATTTATTTTCTAATTTCATCTTAACCCCCTCTAAACAATTCAGTAATATACTTTGAACCCTTAAAAGAATTAGATAACCAGGTAATAGATTTCCAACCAAACACCTTATTTATTTTGTACATAGTTAACATCGGAAACAGATTACCGAAAGATCCTAATCCAACGTTATCCCTATAATTACCATCGACTGGTGACACGTATGCTTCATCTCTAGGTTCGAATCCACCTACAGTTAACATATCACTATATCTAACACACATAAAACTTACTCTCACGTGTTGCATTGGTAATTCCCCTTCAAAATAATGCTGATTTTTTGGATATACATAGTCCAATCTTCGTTTGTTATCAAATTCTTCTGTAATACCTACTGGTATAATATGTGATGGGTCCCAGCCAGGAAATGCAGGTTCTGATGGATTGGATGTATGACCTGGATTGTATCCATTACCCACCACAACATATCCTTCATCTAATTTTTTAATACACTCTTCAATAAATTCCCAATCATGTATTATTACATCATCATGCATACAAAATAATATGGTATCATCTTCTAAATTCAAATAAGATATAGCTTGTTGATATGCACCCATTTCTTCTGCACCATTAAAAAACTCTTTGTGTTCAAAATTTTCTTTTATTTTATCTGTTGGTTCTCGATGACACGACCAAAATACATCTACATCATCTCTTTGTTGTATATCATTAAGACCATCAATTAAACTATCTTGATTCATATGCCAACCACAAATAATAAACTGCTTTTTCATATAACTACCCTACAAATAACTCCCTCAGGAGTCCCATCCAATTTATCAACTGACACGGTGTGATTAAAAAAACTTGTAGTATCTTCCTCTCCGATAAACGTATCAGCGACTAAAGTTCCACTTTCAATATATTGATTAACCGATTTTCGTACACCATACTCGTCTGAAGGATTACTAAAATCATCAAAAACTAAGTAACCACCATTAGATACCAATTTTAATGAATTATCAATATCCGATATACATGAGTTCATACAATGATCTGCATCAATGAATACTACATCTTGTTCTTCAAAATTCCAATTATCTCTATATAAATCTAATGGTGTATACGTTATATTATCTCTATCCTTATTAATATCAGCTGCCTGTCCTGGTCCTAATATTCTACGTTCAAATTCATTGGGCATATCTACTGTTATAACTTTTTTAAATAAATAACTTAATATTCTTGTAGTATGACCTCCCCATGTTCCCAATTCCAGTACTGAATTTAAATTTTTATCCATAAAGTAATCAATTAAATCTGATTTAAATTTAACTGAAGTCGTTGATCTACCACCAGGATCTAACTTCCCAATCGCTCCCTTTAATATTTCTTGTTTTTCCATTCTCATTTACTTTCAAATAAATGTTTATATGTAGCTTCCATCCAAGCTCTAGGATGTGGTCTTACGCCACAGTTAAAATGATATATCCATCCATATTTAGTATGTAACATATCAGCTCCCAAAACTTCCACCCTCATCATGTCTTGCATGTTAAATTCATAAGGTAATATTTTTAAATCAATATTATGTTCTCTTAATAAAAAATTCATTGGTGTCTGATCAGTACCATTAAATAATTTGTTTTGTACTTCAAGTAAATTATCTTTATTATCCCAATAAAACTGAACAACTGATTTAAAAAACTCTTTATGTTTTCTATTAAAAATCTGAAATCCACCATTTATATATTCATAATATGGAAACATCTTCCCATTAAAAAAGTAATGACTATAATTTTCTATACTTCTGAGTATCCAATCGTAACTACCATAGTTATGCACCCCAACATACTTATGTTCTGTCATCTCAAAAAAGTTAGGACAATTTGGGTGTACTAATGTATCAGCATCTACCATCAACACTTGGTCATATTCAATATTAGAATTTTCTAATATTTCAAGTACATAATATCTTTGCCAAGTTATTTTCATCTCATCATAGTCATGAATAAGTTCATCCATAACAACTAATTCACAATCGTTTTTCTCACACCAATGCTTCCAACTTTTTACTGATAAATCGTATGCTACTTCACGTAGACGTTTCTCATCTGTTCCCTTTACATTTGGAATGAATACTATGTTTTTCATTTATATTGTCCCTTTATAGCATCCCAAGTTTGTTTCATCATATCCTCTCTCCCGCCGCGTTGTGGAAATCCACTAAAAAACCATATATATCCATATTTTATAAAGAATGGTGTATTGTCGTTATTTAGTTGCCAATTATGAGAAAACCAATCAAATCTACTTAAATGATTTAACATAAATGGTGGTGGTAATTTACGAACCACATTAATATTATTCATTTGTAATAAATAGTTATATACCGGTTGGTCTGTTCCACGAGAAACTTTGTTGTTTTGTAACTCCATAATGCTATCATAATTAGTATAATAATATTCTTTAACAGTATCTAAAAATTTTCTATGATTCTTATCAAATATCTGCCACCCACAACTAACATATTTTGTTAAGTCAAAATTATAATTATTAAATAGATTACTATACCCACTTACTCCTTCATGTAACCATCTCAAATTTTCAAACGACCTAAAACAGTTAACTTCATTCTCACCAACTAAATCAAAAAAGTTTGGAGTGTCCCATCTTACTATTGTAGACGCGTCTATAACACCAACTTTATCGTAGTCTATACCACTATTATCCAATTGGTCGAATACATCGAACCATCTTTGCCAAGTAGGTTTATGCTTTATATGTTCTGAGTCTGATGGAGTGTCGTATATGAAAAGCTCTACGTTATTCTTTTCACACCAATATTTCCAAGATGGTATAGAATACTGAAAATACTTAAACCCACCGTGTTTTTTATTTAAATACTCGTGTTGACTTGGAACTGCAATTAAAAATAAAACATTTTTTTTCATCAATAAAACCTGATTTTTATATAAGTATCAAATTATTTTTCATAAAAACAATTTATTTTTTAATCTTAAAATAGTTTTCAACTTCTGTTACCCAAAGTTTTAATGCATCAGTATTTCTATACCCACCTCTAGTAGCATGGAAGAATATCGGTATATCATCTAACCAACATTGTTCACCATATGGTATATTCAATAAATGTTCTTTCCATAAACCATTATCTACTCTAAATCTATCTCTATAAGAATTTTTTAGAACTAACCAATTGTGTCCTTTTTGTTTTGCATACCAGGTTATATTACCTGTCATGTCCCTATAATCACAATTACGTGGACTATATTTCCACACACCACGTTCAACATAATTTTCTGATTCTATTTCATCATAAAGTTTTCTTTCAGAAAAAAATAAATTATCTCGTGCTATACCATCTTCCCATTTATTAGATTTTACGTGAGGGAATACATTGGCAGGACACCACCTATTACTTATAAAAGTATACTTACTAGTCAACTGAATTAATTTTGTAGCCTCTTTAGATAGGAAAATTGCATCACGGTCTATGGTACATACATATTTTCTATCACCTTTTTTAAGTGCAGTATTAAATGCAATTGCACCGTTTCTACCACCTGAAGCAACTATACACCCATCTATTAATCCAGTATTCATTCCTGTTCCGCGAACTGAACCTTCCTTGCTTCTTCTTGAAGATGTGGATTGGTCAACTCCCTCGACAATAACAACGTTGTCTTGTTCACTAAAATATTCTATGTGGTATTTAATCTCTTCTATATCGACATAATTTACAACAATATAAATTGTGTGATCTATTTCTTCCCAATATCTGTTAATAGATTCTATGCATAATTTAACATAATCAAATTTTGGCAAATCATAACTAACTACTATAAAATCAACACCATCTCTATAATTTCTTAATTCTGAACTTGGATTTGGTATTTCTTGAACAATATACTTATTTCCTTTTAAAAATAAGGTTTTATTTAAATTCATTAATTTGTTCTCCTATTGGTTCAAAGTAATTATTAACCCAATATATAACATAGTCAATATCTTCTTCCGTCATTACTGGATGACATGGTAACGACATCATTTCTAACCATTCTTTATCAGCTATATCAAACATTCTATTCTCAAAAGTAAGATGATTTTGTATAGCACCATGTTGATGCATAGGTTTATAATGAACTGATGTATGAATATTTTTAGTCATTAAATAATCTATTAAATCATTACGATTGTAATTAGATTCTGTTGGTATTTTTATAGAATAATGTTGTACCGTTTCTGACCAAGGTGGTCTTTTTATTACCGAATTTAACTCATTATTATACCTAGTCTGTATGTGTTGTCTCCACTTTAAATGTTTAGATAATTTTTTCATTTGTTCTAAACATATAGCTGCAGTTAAATCAATCATATAACACTTGTAACCTATATTTTCAGCAGAATAGTTCCAACTATATCCTGGTTTGTTGGATAAATCATTTTTTTTATTTAATCTATCATATGTTTGAGTAATTCCAAACCAAGACATTTCTTTAAGTTTGTTATATAACTTTTCATCATTCAATGTAATCATACCACCATCACCACTAGTAATAACTTTTGTTGCTTGAAATGACCATATCGCAACATCACCTTTAGTACCAGCATTAGCATATCCAGGTGCACTGTGTGCACAATCTTCTATGACAAATCCATCATAGAATTTTCTAATCTCATCAATGGGTGCAGGTACTCCATTTAAATTAACCGCTATAACCGCCTTTGTATTTGATGTTAAATATTTCTTAACCTCTTTTGGATTAATACACATTGTATATGCATCAACATCCACAACATTTGTTGTACAATTATTCCAAACTGGAACTACTGCAGTAGTTAAAAATGACACAGTTGGACTGATTATGTCTCCACCTTTAATATTTAATGCCTTTATTACCAAATCCATGCCATGTGAATTACTTGTTACAGCTAAAGCATACTTCGCACCAACTCTTTTTGCAAACTCTTTTTCAAACTCTGCAACTTTAGGACCTTTTCCAAACCAATTACTTTTTACAACTTGAGACAAAGCATTTATTTCTTCATCGCCACCACAAGGACTACAAACAGGTAACATTTTTTCTCTAACTTTCACAATATAACTCCTTATTTATAAATACGATATCAGGCTTCTTAAATGTGCATTGACTAAATTATCTTTTTTTAGCAACTCTTTCATCTGAAACATCGTTAACCATATATGAGATTCTGATACTTCAACATCACTATTAACTTCTACAATCATAGTTTTTACTCTTTTTAAATAAAATCTACCACCATCTTCTGGATACCAATGCTCAAATAATACTTTATTATCAGAATCTTCTTCAAAATATTCAGAATATAATGGTTTTCTACCTTTATGAACTTTGTTTAAATTATCATAGGTACATTGTAAAGTTGGTGAAAATTGAATCTTCCCATAGTTACCAGGTTCAAATTTTGCATCTATTAAATAATGAGGAATGTTATCAAATCTTTTTTTAATTAAACCCACAACACTAGCTTCAGTACCTTGGTCTATTATTGGCTGTATCCAACCATTACCTGATTCTCTTACATTCGAATCAGTTTTTACCCCTACAATATCAAAATATCCACCAGATATATGTTTTATGTTTCCAGTATTTTTTTCAACAAACCATTCGACATCACAATCATTTAAATTTACTTTAACAACATTTCCATTAAATTCTTTTAATTTATTGTTAAACCATACCATAACCTGTTCAAGATTATTAAACACATTATTATCTTCGACACATTCAAGTAATTGTTCTACACGTGCTTCCAAATCCTCACTTGTATTGTAATTTTCTTTTATTAATTTTATAATTTTATCTTTCATATTTATCGATATACCTAATTATATTTTCTTTTGATGTTTTATTTGTATTAATATCTGACTTATGGGATGCTATCTCAAAATGTGTTTTTCCAAAATTTATATCTTTTTCAAAAATATCTGCTACTTCTTGCATGGTTATACTCTCATTAGATACTAAGTTTTTAGTACCAATTACACCATCTTCAATCACACGTAAAACATCTTCATATAGAATATAATTCATAATTGAATTTGGTGTTAAAACTATATCTTCCCCACTTACTATTTTCTGAAATGTATTCTTTCTCATCTCTTTACCCAACAAAGCTGATGGTCTAATTATCAAATAATTATCGCATAATTTTTTAACAACAATTTCTGATACTTTTTTTGATACACCGTATGGTGAATTTTTAGAGTGATCAATTGAAGAAATAAAAACAAACTTTTTATGTGGTATATTAGCTAAATCTCTTGTCAAAAATACATTATCTGTAAATAAATCAAAAGTTACATCTTCCCAATGAGCATGATTAACATTGGCTGCAGAATGTATAATTATATCGTACTCATCTTGTAGATCTAACATATTAGTATCTCGTGTAAGTTTATCACAATCTAAGAATTGAGTAGATAACCACTTTCCTAAACCACTGTTTGTTCCTGTAATTAAAACTTTCTTCATACGTAGTACTCCTCAACCCATTTATTAGTCCAGTAAATCACATAATCAATATCTTCTTCTGTCATTCTATTATGACAAGGTAGTGAAATCAACTTAACCCATTCAGACTCACAGTTTGGGTATGATCTTTCATGTAACAATGGTTTATATGTATATAACGGTTTGAAATGTACCGAAGTATGTATCTTTTTATCTGTTAAATAATCAATCAAATCATCTCTACTTACTTTTCTACTATATCCACTCCCATCAGGTGCCATATTTTCAAACTTCATAGGTAATCTAGCACAATAATACTGAACTGTTTCAGAATGTGGTGGCCTTTCAAACACACTATGTAATTCTTTGTTATATCGACTTTGTATATGTCTACGAAACTTTAAGTGTTCTGGTAGTTTCTTCATTTGTTCCAAACAAATAGCCGCCATAATATCAATCATATAATATTTGTAACCAACTAAATCCACTTGATAATCCCAAGCATAACCCGGTTTTGCACCACTAGCTCTACTCCAAGTAGATGACACTCCAAACCAAGTCATCTCTCTACATTTTTCAATTAATTCTTTGTCATTACTTGTTATCATTCCACCATCACCACACGGCATTGTCTTGACTGCTTGAAATGACCAAACCGCACAATCACCACCTTGTCCTGCACCTGGTGTGTAACAACTATGTGCAGTATCTTCTAATATAAACCCACCGAATACTTTTCGTAGTCCTTCATAATCTGCTGGTACTCCCGCTTGGTTAACAGCAATTAGTACCTCACTATTTGGTTTTTTATATCTTTCAACATCTTGTGGATCTATACATAGAGTGTCTCTTTTAACATCTACTATATTAGAAGTAAATCCGTTCCACAATGGAATCATAGCAGTAGCAATAAAAGATATTGCTGGATTGATTACATCAATTCCCTTATAACCCAAAGCCTTCATTACTAAATCTTGACCATGTGATGCACTAGTAACGGCAACTGCATACTTATACCCTACCATCTCAGCAAATTTTTCTTCAAACTCTTGAACTTTTGGACCTTTACCCCACCATCCACTTTCAATAACCTCTTGAAGAGCTTGTATTTCTTCCTTGCCGCCTTTAGGCCCTAAAACTGGTAACATATTTTCTCTAATTTTCATCATCTTTCCTTATATCTAATCCCAAATGCCTAATAACTTCGTCTCTAAATTCATTATAATAATCTATAGACCTAGTTGCACCTCTACCACCATGATGTAGAAATGGAACTTCATTTACCCAAGCTTCTTCTCCAAAACTTAAATTTAACAAGTGTTCTGATTTTAATTCTCTATTATTCCAACTATTTTTCAGAATAATATATGGTTGATTGTTCTCTTTCGCCCATAATGATAACAATCCATATGTATCTTTGTAATGACAATTTGGATATAAGTCTCCAGGTTCTTTATAAAAATTATTTTCTATTGTTTCTCGTTTCAAAATAGACCATTGTGGTATACATGGAATGTCGATGTCATGTCTCCAACCATATGAAACATACGAATTTTCTTCTAACATCGGTAGTACGTGTTCTACCCATTTATTTAAAAAAACAACATCATGTTCTATTTGACAAATATATTTTCCATTACCAACTTTAGTACCTATGGTCATAGCTTCAGCCTGTAACCAACTAGCCATTCCCACAGCTCTTCCATCATATTTACAGTGCCCATCCCATCCATAGTTTTCAATATAATATTCTTGTGAATATTTTTGATTAGGTTTTGATGGTACATACAGACCATCATCTTGATTAATCTGATGTATACCCTCAACAATAACAACATTATCGTCTTCTTTAAACATTTCGTTAAGTTTTTTTAATTCAAGACTATTTTCAGAATTGTCTCCATTATTAACTATGTAATATTTATATGGATAGTCTACATACTTTTTAATACTTTCATGTATTAATTTTACATAATCTATTCGTTTAAAAACTACTGTTATGAAATCTATACCATCTTCATATGCTTTCATTTACTTGCCCTCTTAACTACAGTTCCATTCTGTTTAACTCTATCGTATAATTCACCATACAACGTTTGTAATTTATTTTGAATATTTTCTGATTGGTTTGTCCAATCTGATGCACGAACTTTCATTGGTGGAAATTTATTTATATATGATTTATCTATTTCCAAATAATTAAATATAAGTTCTAGATTATTCCACATATTTTCAAACTCAACAAATAATATATCATAGTTCACTTTCGCATCCAACCATGTATCTAAATGAGGTTCTAAACCTAACAAATCTTCACCATTATTTAAATAATCTTCAACAGACCAATTTGGATTAATTTCAGAATATCTCCCATCCAAATCCTTACAATGTCTCTGAATCCAAGTTTTATCAGTTTGTGACCTTCTATAATAAGATAGTAATGCATTATATGGATTTCCATATATGTATAATACTTTAGTATCTTCATTTATTATAGGTTCAAATTCATTTTGTTCACCATCGTAACTAGACTGTAAAATAGGTAATTTTGGCCAATGTGTATGCCATACGTAATATTCTGTACCAAAATATTTTTTTAAAGTTTTAGAACCAACTCCACCCCAAGCATTTAAATATAAACTATTCATTTATTTAAACTCCTTTATTAAACTAATTATTTTTTCCAAATTTAAATTTGTCAAACTCTGATGGGCTGGTATACATAACGTATGTGATGCAGCATAATCGGTATTTGATAAATTTTCTTTACTTTTGTAAAACTCAACCCAATGTAAAGGATAGTATCTAAATGTAGTATAAATCTCGTTCAATCTTAAATATTTAGCTAACTCATCTCTTTCTTTTAATTGTATATGATACATAAAGTAAGAACTTTTTACCTCATCTTTTATAGTAGGTGTAGTAATCCAATCAATTCCATCTAATTCAGAATTATATATATTATGTATTTCTTTTCTTCTTTGAATAAACCCATCTACCTTTTTAAGTTGCTCAATCCCAATAGCAGATGTTATATCGTTCATTATCGATCTCCTACCTGGAACAGATACTTCAAATTGCCACCATTTTTTGTCTATAGTACTACTCAAACCACTAGATGTTTCCAACCCCAAATAAATTAATTTATTTAATTTGTCAATATAATCCTCATTTTTAGAATATATTAATCCACCATCACCTGTGGTCATAACTTTCATCGCATCAAAGGACCAAACACCAAAATCTCCAAATGTTCCAGTATTCTGATTATTGTATTTAGAAAATGGACTATTAGCATTATCTTCAATTAATACTATATCTCTTTCTTTACATAATTTTGCAATATTATCAATATCGCAAGGAACACCAGCATAATGTATTACAATTACCACTTTTGTTTTAGGTGTAATCTTCTTTTCTATATCTTCAACAGTTGGATTGAGAGTATGCTTGTCTACATCACAAAATACAGGAGTAGCATTTTTATATACAATAGCATTTGCTACGCCATTAAAACTAATTGATGGTAAAACTACCTCATCACCTTTCTGTATATCCAATAGATCCATAATTTGAAACACACCCTCAGTACAACACGTGGTTGTAGTCATAAATTTTGATGGTTTATTTATTTTATTAGATAGTCTTTCTATAAAATTATCTGTCTTTGAACCTCTACCAACCCAATTTGACTCAAATACTTCTTTTAAAGCACCTAACTCCTTATCATCTAACGATGGTTGAAAAACATTAATCATTATCAGCCTCCGAAAATACTTCTATCATTAAAACGTTTTCATCATTTACAACTAATATCCTACCGTCAATAGTTGACATTTTTGTATATTGACCTTGTTTTATGGTTTGAGGTAATATACCTGAAAATGTCCTCTTTACATTATCTTTAAAATGTATTATTTGTGTAACCGTTTCACTTTCTGGAAAATATTTTGTTGATAATGATGGCATTAAATTCTGTTCTGATGTTAATGATTTTTTCTTTGAGTTTTTATTCATTTAATAACCTTTTTTATTTTTATGTTATCAACATCTAAAGTAAAATCAGATGCTGTATATAAATTAAATATCACGTTAGATTTGCTTATTACAAAATTTTTGAAAAAGTTCTGCATAATATCTGTTGGTTCACCACTCTTAATTGCTATGTCTGTTGGTGCTTCATTTCTCTTTCTACCATTTGAATTTGTAAAATATCCTGTGTTGTCATAAAAATCCATACCAATAATATTAACCTCATCAGCCTCAAGTTCATTAACTACATATAATAATGCATCCATTCCACAAGTAGGCGCAGTGTATTTATATCTAGGTGAAGATATCATATACTTTTTATTTATATCACTTAAATTTTCAACTGGTAATCTCTGTTTGAGCATCATGGGAGGTATCTGTGGTGATACTTCCTTTAAATATGGTGCAATAATCTTATCAAAGTTATACTTTTTATAAAGTTCATTGGCTCCTGAACGTGGGAAATATGCACCAAAACTTAATACATGAGTTACTCTAGAACACTCAGATAAATATTTATGTACAAACTCATTTTGTATTTCATAATGAAATGCATTAACTATAACACTATGACTTACTTGAGGTACATTACTAATATAACCTAAAGACGTTCCACGACATAATAATGTTACACTTTTCACATTCCACCCTTTATTATTTTATTGACCAACTCCAAATCTTCATATGTATCTATCCCAAAACTTCTTTCTAATGGTAATTGAAGTGCACCAATATTACCACTATATCTTAACTTAGAATCTAATAAACTATCTCGTCTAGTAATATAAAATGCTCCATTTTCCACATACCTTTCTGAGACTTCCTGTCTCATAGGTCTATTTGGCCATTTATCCATCCCCCATCCAGATGGTTTAACATCTAGTGTCCACCTTGGAAGCCAATGTTCTTTATGTACAGTGAAAACGGAATCATACTCGTCCATCATCTTTAGACCTTTATCTATATCTTCTGATTTTATTAATGGTGAACTTGCTTGAATAAAAACCATTATATCAAAATCATGATTATCAGTAAAATGTAATAAAGCCTCTTCACTTTGAGAAGTATCAGTTGATATATCACTTGGTCTATCTATAACACTTGCTCCATAAGTACTTGAAACAGAAGCTATCTCACTTGAATCAGTAGACACCCATGTCTCATCTACATTAGATTGTAGTGAGGCATCTATAGTATAAGATATCAATGGTTTACTATTGAGTTCTACTATATTTTTAGATGGTATACCTTTACTACCACCTCTTGCTAATATCAATGATATAGTTTTCATAAATCCTTATAAGTACTTTGCAAAGTTATCTTCTAAACAACATATACCATCATAT
>Ga0098060_1000567_pt1 | contig 16545 bp, 3 predicted proteins | sample 21_taG_FD_77063 | JGI IMG/M metagenome (GOLD analysis project Ga0098060, IMG submission 77063) | Marine viral communities from the Subarctic Pacific Ocean - 21_ETSP_OMZ_AT15319 metaG | ecosystem: Environmental > Aquatic > Marine > Oceanic | place: Pacific Ocean | collected 2015-01-19 | reverse complement strand
ACAGGCTGTCGGTTGAACCAGCGGACTGCCAGTTGACGAACATGGAAAACGGCGCTGCCTTGAGCGTTGTGTATAGCTGGTCTTTTCTTTTTGCCTTGCCGATGCCGGACTGAAGCACCGTCTTAACTGCCCTTGACACAGTTTCCATCGCTTTGCCAGTCATGCCCGAGGATCGGAACTCGTCTTGCATATTGCTGACGTACCTTTCCCTGAAGCTAACAAGTGAATCATCGTCTACGATTCCAAGTCTTGTCCGCCTCTTCACCCTCTCGGCGTTTACGTTCCAGCTGATAGGTAACAACTGAATCAAGGTGCCTATCGCCTCCAGGCTTGTGTACTTGATGTTCTTGAACAGGGCAGACAGACCAAACGAGCTAAGCCCGAACTTACGGAACGGCCCTTCAAATGCAGTACTCATGTCAGTAAGTGCGGTGGTCATTCCCTGTACCGTTGCCCCGGTTAATGCGCTGACCAGCTCCATGCTGGCGTTGTACTCAAGCTGTTCTGACTTGTTTTTTAGTATGGCCAAGAACCGAGACTCCTCTGTGTTTACTACATCCAAATCCGTTGCAGCCCCCTTTAGCAGCCTGATCCCGCCCTCGGCGTTTGCCCTGCGACCAATCTCTCTTTCCTTCTGGGTGCGGCTGATCGAGTTGTCACTCATTACCTCCGTTGAGATTTTCCTGTAGGCTTCAGCCCTGTCCGAAAGCACTTTCTTTAGTTGGTCGAAGTCTTTGAATACGCCAACTAGGTCGCGTCCGTATGCGGCTTCAAAGGCTAGGGACTCTGCGTAATATCGCATCTCGCGCTCCGTGTAAGAAGAGTAGTCCAGCCATTCGGACGGGAAGTTCTGGGCTATTCTGGCGTCCATCATTGTGTGAACCGGGACAGGGTTCATGCTCTTATTATCTGCTTTCTTTTCGTAGAGCTTACGAAGCTGCCCGAAGTATCTTGGGAATACCTTAAGGATGTCGGCCACCGCAGGAGCCAGTTGTTCCTCTTTAGTGATCGCCCCCTGCGCTAGGTTGTAGGCAAACTGAATAATCTTCTCTTCACCTTCAAGTCCTTCAGTAGCCGACCACGCCTCGCTTATCTCAGCCGGATCGAAGTTCTCGCCGCCAGTTGCTTCAGGCATTGGGAAAGCCCCTTTTGGCCTGTTCATTATAGGCTCAACGAACTCCTCCATAACCCGGTCTTCAAATCGTCCCTCGAACAAGGTGGCTAATGCTTCCGGCCCAGCTTCCGCAGCCTCTAGGATTTCCCGCTTTTGCATCTTCGTGCCACCCCAGTTTTGGCGCATGAAGTCATACATAAGCTCTGTGCTGTCCTTGGTTCTGCGCATAATTGAGAACAGCGGGGAGCCTATAGTGGTTCTGAAAAACCTCTTAACCTTGCCTCCGATCTTTACCTCTTCCAGAACCTTAACCCCCATCTTGTCGCGCATATTATCCACGAACCCGTTTCTAGATGCTGTGACCCGGATAAATTTCTCCAGCTGCGGCCAAGCTTTGTCGCTTTCTCCATTAGTGCGATCAGACAGGTAAATCTTAGCTTTCCTAATCACCTCATTTTCCGCTGCCTTTATGTTACCGGGGAAGGACTCAAGTATTTCGGTATTTTCTGCTGCGAAAGTAAGGAACGGCGCATAGAACCTGTTGTTAAATTCATCCAGGTTGTACGACCCGGTTGCCTTCATTGCTTCCTTTTCAGCGACGGCCCAAGCTACACCCTTCTGTGATGTTAGGTTACCACCATATGTTTGAAGCAAGCTTACGTATCGGCGATCACGTCTTGCGATCTGCTTAGCCTGCGGCCCCCCTATCCCTTCCATCTTGGAGGCTCTGTCGCCAACCATCCGAGTGACTACGTTCTGCCTAAGCTGGTGCTGCGTGAAGTCTGCTTGCACTTCCATCAGCCCGTCACGTTGTCGTTTGATTAGCCCATGCTTCTCACCTAAGTCTCCGTTGGCTGCCAGCCAAGCCGTCTGCATTTCAATGATCTTCGTTATCCTCCCGAAGTCCTCGTCCGGCGAAAGCTTAATGGTCTGTCGATTCTCCTTGTTGTCCCATATCTCGTTAATGGGTGTCTCCGGTGTCGGAGGAACATAGAACCAAGTTGAATGCATGGGTTCCCACTGGCTCGCCTTGACCGCCTCCTCAGCTTCAAACAGGGCAGAAACCTCTTCCGACCTTTGGGTTAACAATGGGCTGACAGCGACGCCAGCATCCACTTGCTTTTGAAGCTTGTCCTGCTGGTCGAAGATGGATCGTATCTTGCGCTTAAGGACGAGTATTCTTTGGTGTAGCCGTTCACCTTGTCTGGTCTTTGTAATGCCCTCACGCAGCAACCTCCGGGCCTCAGAGATGCCAGCTGCGTTGTCGCTTAGCATAAGTCTGATGGCTTGATCCACCTTAGCTCTGTTCTTCTCACCTCGTAGTTGCAACAGGATCATGGCCTCAGGGTATCTCTTAGCGAACCCAAGCAAGGATGCGATAACAACATTATCCTTAATCTTGCTGCCTAATGTGGTTTCTCCTAAAGCATCACGAATCTGAACGGCTAACTCTTCCGGTTCAGCACCAACAAAGTCTAGATCCATGCCCCCTATCGCCGCGAGTACGTCGTCCATGTTCAACGCTCTTTTACGCGCTTTCTCAAGGTCAGCCTTGTAGTTCTTGTACTTGTACTTTGGGTCAAGCTTCTTAAGGATTCGGCTGACGATATGCGGCCTAGTGGATTTTGTCCCGACAGCGTACTCCTTCAAGGCTTGGTCAATAATGCCTACTATATTTTTCGTGTACGTGGTCAGGTCGGTGTACTTGGTTTGAAACTCTTTCAGTTTGTCTGATATTTTACGCGACCTTTCCAGTGCGCTTTCAGCCTTAGCCGAGTACGCCTTTCCTTTTGCTGCCTCAAACTTCGCTTTCGCCTTCTTGATCCGTATGAAAATTTCCTTAGCGGCTCGGGGTCTGGCTGATGTCTCCTCCAGGTTGTCTAGTGTTGCGTCTGGGCGTGCGCCTTCCTTTATTAATGCCTCAATCTTTTCGCTGGGCATCTTGGTCTTGAGTGTGTTCTTAACGAAATCCTCAAGGGGTACGCCATCCAAGTTTAGACCTGCTTGGTTCCACGTATCATACATCTCTGAGTAAGTTTCCTCCATGTACTCCTCAACCACCTTGAGTCTTGATAACTCAGGCTTCGGATCAATCGGGATCTCCTCGCTGGTGCCGTCCTCCAGAAACTTCACCCTTCTCTTAGAGTTCCACAGCACATCTTCCAGCGTCTCAGCCTCAATCTCCTTAAGCTCCACGACGCCAGTGTTAAAGTCGTACACCTTGGTCACCTGAGATCTGTCGTTGCGCTTGGATTGGCCGATCTGCTCAGCTGTCATTGGTGCGCCACCCATCATTGTGATCGCATTGGGCGAGTAGTTCTCAGTTAGGTAACTCTCCAGCCTGAGCTTAAAGTATTGCCGTGCCTTCTCCCCGTTGACGTGATCCGGGCCAAGCAAGGCTTTCTGAACCTCGATGTAAGCACGAAGGTAAAGTTCCCGAAGATAGGCCAGCACCTTTTGCACCATAGACCTAGCCTCAGACGGATCGAAGCCGGCATCTGTTAACTCTCTGGCTACGGAATCAACCAGTCGCTCCTCCTGCGTGGTCTCGTCTATTGGGTTATCCGGCGCAATACTCCCGGCGAGCCTCTCGGACTCAACTTGTAACTCCGCGTCAGTCAGGTTCTTGATCGCCTTATGATAAACACCTTGAAGCCCGGCGCTCATGTCGCCAAACAGTTGGTGTCCAGCTTCGTGCAGTAGTAACCTAACAGTATCCTTTGTCGGGTTAGCCAGGTCTGGGATAACTAGCTGTATCGCCCTGTCCACGTACATCCCAAGCTGACTCCTTAGTCCTGTCTCCAGCACTTGAACATTCACTCCGGCTGTAGCTAGGGATTGAAGTGACGAATAGAACTGCTGCTTAACCTGCTCGTTCGAGGGGGATAGAGGGTCTACGGCTTCTCTTGGGCTGAACTTAACTGACGTGCCAATGTTTGACTTATGAAAACCAACGTACTCCGCCAGTGCTGATTCTAGTACAGATCCTTTAACCGCATTGAACAGCGCAACAAATGCTTGAACAACCTTATCCCATAAGCTGCGCCTCGCTTCTGATACAGGGTCGCTTGCCTGCATAGAGTTCAATAGATCGGTAAATGCTTCGTCATTCAAGGAGGCAAGGAACTCTTTATCGTCTGATAATGCGTAGAGAATCCTGCTTTCAGCATCACCCCAATCACCGGAGCTGTCTGCGTGTTTGTTTAGCATCACCCCGATGTTATGCGCTTCTTTTGCGCTGAGTATAAATTCCCCGGAAACCTCTGTCAGACTACCCGGGATGCCCCGTAAAACTGCGGGTATTGCCACCCCAGCCCCCACTGTAGGCCACTCTTCGTGCATCCACTTTCGGTATTCCATTAACTTGTCTATGCTGTGTGCTGAGTCGGAAAGGTCTTGGGGGGAAGTGTCTCCATACTTTAACGTAAGGAACAAAGCGGCATCGTGCAGGCTAACGGTAACCCCTGTATCTTCTTGAAACCTTTCAACTGTATCGAACAGCCAGCTCCATTGGCTAAATTTATTTTTCGCCTCCAACCATAATGAACGAATATTGTTGCTAAACCGATGTTCAGGCATAACGGAACTTAGATCGTCGCTATCCTGTGCCTTCATGTCCTTCACGTTCTTGTACGACCTGTATGAAGCCGGGGCTTTTATTGAAGCTAACACTCCATTTGCGTGAATACCTTCATGTATAAAAATATCAAACTGGTTAAAGGAAGTAGCCCATTCGTTAAGCACTATAACGTGGTTCGAGGCTTGGTAATACGCACCTGTTTGCCCCTTCGGCCCAGGTCTGAAATCTTTATTGGCTTTGCCGTCGCTTATGATAACTAAAGGGGGATTTTCCATTTCTAGAAGCACCTTGGCTAAGGTAACCCGTCGATCCAGATGTTCTCTGCTTAACTGTTGCCCGTTCGCAAGAGAGTATTCCTTTGTAAGTTCAGTTGGGTTATTGGCGTCGCTGTGTTTTATTATTCTTTGAAGGATGGCCTTGAATGCAGTTGGCCGACGGTATCTCCAGTTCGGGAACGCCCCTAACATTGGAACCTCGGCATCGCTCGACTCCCTCACTAAACCCTCTGCGTCTTTAGGGTCTACTCCAACAGTTATGCCCAGCCCGTGACCCGCAGAGACGGTAACCCCGCTAACGCGAACGTCGTTTTGCGCCAGTTCCTTAGCGACTAAGCTAGTCCAGATGCTTGGAATTTTAGCTGACCTGTTCCATGCGTGGACTTTTTTAACGTATCTTTTCTGCGCCTCCAGATCGTTGGGATGTAAGTCAATTTCATCATCCAATCTTGAATCCATTTTGTGGGTCAGCAAAGGCTCGGGTAGCCCGTGGAGAAAACCACCTTGAGTGAACTGGAGTCGGTCTGGCGTGATGGCGTCAGAATCAAAGATAACTAAGTAGTCTCTATCTGTCCCTTGATCCTGTAGAGTAATGTAAGCATTGCCTTCATGCAGATCAGAAAGCATCACCCCAAGCTTAGGGTTGTAAAAGTGCCACCCGATTTTCCTTTCTGCGGTAAACGATCCGAACTCGCTGCTTTCCTTGGTGACAGGGAAGAAACCCATCCCCTCCATCTTCTCGTCTAGGCGAGAGAGAACTTCATCTCGGTATTCTGGGACTAACTCTCCAGCGCCAACGTCTACCCACTCGCTTTCGTCCCTTCCGCTTTCAATGAGTGGCTGGGTAGCAACGGCATGGAGAGAGGTAGCTTGCCCCTCTGGCAGGTTAGAGAACCCTACTATCTTGTAAGGTGCTTCAGGGAACAGCCAGTTCGATATAGCTAAACGCTCAAAGAAATTTGACCAAGTTGCGTGGAAGGAGGTTGCGTTGGCTTTGCGAACAACTTCACGAGCCTCTGTGCCGCTGATCTCAACGTCTTGGTAGATTTTATTCTCGGCCCCACCCTTCTTCCCTAGCGTGGCCCAGTCTTCGATGCTGAACGCATCTGGTATGTCGAGTAACCCTGCGGTGGAAGCCCATTCCCTAAGAGCAACCTCCTCCGCTGCTTTAATCTTCTTGTCTAGGTCTGCTCGCTCGGTTCGGGTTCTTGGTTCGGGTTCGCTATCCTGTATTGTCTGTCGAACTTCTCCTGCGACATAGGCTGCTGCTGCGAGATTACCCTCTTCGAGCCTTCGGACTGCTGCTTGTGGTAGTCGTTGATATAGTCTTGCGAGCCTGCTTGGTCTGCGTCTGCGTTTGCCTCTGCGGAGTCCTTGTATCTGGTCAAGTCTGGAACTATCTTGCCCTCCAGTATCGCCTTCAATCTGCCGGGGTACTTCTTCTCGTACCTTCCGGGGTTGAACACCTGCTTCAGTTGCGTTGATATTGAAGAAGGCTTCTTTTGGGTTTTCTGTTTCATCTGCGAGTCTCTTAACTTCATTAAATTTTATCAGCGCCTGCTCTCCAAGATATTGTTCTATATCCTGCTGACTGTCAAGGGACACACCTGCCGCCTGAAGTTGTTCTATGCCCCTCATGTCTCCGTCGCTGGCCCTTGAGGCTATGAGGAGGCTAAAGAACTCAATTACAAGTTCGTATTCAGCTTGAGGTATTTCTCTGTTGTTTTCTAGTGCGTCGTAAATCTTCTCGGAAATCTTCGGATCTGACCAAAGCGCCGCTGCCGATTCCATCCCGCTCGTTCTTGCCACCTGTTCCGACGGGCTTATGTCCCGAGATATATCTCCAGTCGGTACGCTGGCTGCTGACCTAAGAGCAGCTTCCTTGGCTTCGGCGACCCTTGAAGGAGCATTGCCCATTACTTCCCGATACTGAGCAAGGGACTCAAAGTGGAACATGGGCTTCGACCTAGGTGAGGTAAGGCGCATGGAGGCGAACGGGATAAGGTTTCCCTGGGCAGCTACATCCTCTTGCGTTAGGTATCCTTTCTTGCCTTTGCCTCGATCTACAAAGAAAACAATTTCGCCAGCGGACTTTCCGAGTCTCTGCTTTCCTGTGCCAAGGACGAACACCTCCCCCGTCTCCTTGTTGGTGAAAGCTGTTAGCCTTCTTACATCATTGGCTGCGCGGGTTCCCCCTTTGGCGTCCTTTGTTACGGACTGTGCATCGAGCAGTGGGACTTGGGCTAGGTCGTTAACGCTTTGCCCTTCTATACCGAGTGCGACTGCCGCCTGTTCGTAGTTGTCAACGGTGTCTGGGTCTATCTCGTAATAAGCGGGTGCCGGTTGACCGCCTGCAATCGACTTGTCTATCGTGCTGAAGCTTACCTTGGTCTCGCCGTATACCGTGTCCTCTCTCCTCTCAACACTAAGAGGGATCGTGTCTTCGTAAGCTAAGCTGTCCTCGGAAAGACTGGCAGCTGTAACGACTTGCCCTGTGTCAGCATCAATAAAGGAATCCTCTGCAACCAGGCTTTCCTTGAGCCGCTCAATTCGTTTGCCCTGTAGGCCGATCTGACTGGAAACTTTATTTACTCGATCCTGTAGGGCGTAGATATCGGACTGCAATTTACCAAGCGCACCCTCTGCTTTATCGTCGAGCAGGGCATCTTCCGGTGCTTCGCTTCTAAAGTAGGCTTTTAGTTCTTCCAGCTGAATGGCGTATTTCGCTTGGATCTCCTGTAGCTCTTTGATCCTGTTCTCTTTGGCAGCTATGTCGGCTTCTATAAATTTGTTTACCTCGGATACAGGCGGTTGGGGTGCGCTCTTGACCGTAGCTATGAATGGGTTAAGCGTCTTGCCGTAATCAAACTCGACCGGGCCAACCTCGGCAACGGGTTCCACAGTCTCAGGCACAACATCAGTCTCAGTTACGTCGTGCATCCCCCCTTCCGGTAAGATAGTAAATGTTCTTGTTTTGTTTTCGCCAATCTTCTTGGTAATGGTTCTTGAGAACCGATCAGCACCATGATCCGTTGCTTCTACACTTACGGTTTCACCCTCGTTGTAAATCTGCCAATCCTCTTCACTACTGAAGTAGATGACTTTACTCAAACCCCCACTATTTATTGTTAGTTTGGTGTGATTTTCAGGTACATTATCCCAGTACCGTAAATTTGGGGATGTTGATCTGTAGCCTGCCATCCAATCCTCAACCACCTCACGTTGCTCTTGAGCGTTCCATGCCAGATTCTGAGCGCCCTTAAGCCTAAGTCCAACTTCTCGAATCCATCCGTTATTACCTTCAAAAATTCCGGGTAAATTTCTCTTTTGCGCTGATGCGTCTGACTCACCTGCTGCCTTGCCAGCGTCAAAAGCGTCTTGGTTTACCTCTCGTTTAGGTTCAGTCTCAGGTACAACCTCAACGGGTATGACTTCACCTGCCTTCTCTTCGACTGGCTTTTCCTTGGGGCCGAATGTAACCACCTCGTACTGGGGCAAGAGACTGCCGCCAACCAGCTTGCCGTCCTTAAAAACAGCAGGGCTATTAACCTTCTTGATGACGCTGTGTTGGCCGTCCTCCAGCCTTAACGCCTCATCCTTTTCTGTTGTTGGAACAACATCAATTTCGGCAACTGTTCCTTCCACCCACCTCTCACCTGTCGCATCTCTAATCTCATACCCGGCAGCTTCTGCCTCTTGCATTATGCCGTTGACGTAATCCTTAAATTCTTGGCTGGCTCCTTCAAACTTTTTACTTTTCCTAACCCCGTGTGCAACCGCCGCCCTCTTACCTAGGTCATCACCGGCCTTCTCAATGTTGCCTCTTGACCCCCGTTCAAATGCTGGCTCAGGCACAGCTGGCTCAGGCGCAGCCTCTAGGTCTAAATCATCTAGTGTCTCAGGGTCGTTAGTTACTTCAGGTGAGCTACCAAACTTGGCACCGCCTGCCTCGATTACCGCGCCACCCCGGCTTTCAACTTGAGCTACCTCTTCATCCGTTAGCGGTTGCTTTTCTAACACCTTGGCAAGCGTCTTCGTCCACCCTAGTCCCGACGTAACCGGCTCACTCTTTAGCTTGTCCGCTGCGATCTGATCTCTGAACTCGGCTTGAAGTTCCATTAACCTCTGGCGCTGTGCTAAATCTTTCTTGGCCGCGAAGTATTCCTTTGAAATCTCCGGGTCGGTTTGCACTTTGCCCTGAAGGTAGAGTAACGCCAGTTGCCTTAGCCGTGCGTCCACCTCTGGTGCGATAGCTGGTGCCGGCGTTGGGATGATTAGCTTTTTCCTAGGGGCAACAGGCTTTGCGTCCGGGCCTATCTCTTCCTCTTCGTCAGTGGTGAACTTGTCCGCTTCCTCCCTTATATTGATAGCCGCCATCGGGCTAACCATGAAACCGCCAGCTGCACCTAACGCTCCCGCTCTCTTGATTCGGTCAATCTCTTCGCCGCTTAAATCAAACGGTAAATCCTTGGCGTACTTCTCGGCAGATATATTAACGTACTCCTGGAACCCTTCTGTTACTGTCTCGATGCTAGTTGCCTGGGCAGCCGTGGGCAGGAACCTTGTTAGGTAACGCTTGAAAGCAGTACTGTCTTTTGCTGTGGCCTTAGTCCCCTTGATACCGGCGATCCGATCAAACACGCCCATCTTCTTTAATACCAAGCTTGGAAGTATGGTGTCGGGTGCTGCTGCAACGGCTCCGAAGGACAGGGAAATGTTAAACGCGTCGTCCGGGTCTACGTCTGGATCGTTCGCCAGCTCGTTGTAAATTTCACCAGAACTAAGGCCGTAAGAATTAAGGGCGTTGGCAGTAGCAGCTCCAAACTGAGCCGTCATGGACTTGGCCCTTTGCTTAATCAGGCCATCGACCTTTGATATAATCTCTTTACTGCCCTTCTTAGCCAGAGCGTTCTTAACTTGATCCCCGGTTAAATCTTTTAGCTTCTCGGCAACTGCATCCTTTAAGACTTTCTTTGCTGCTGTCTTACCTACGATACCAGTCAGTCCGCCTGCTATTGTTCCCGGCCCAGGGGCGGCTACCGTGCCAGCTAACGCCCCAGCTGCACCTACCGCAACACTTTCAGCTATGGACGGGGCGGCTTCACCGAACAAGGCACCAAGATAATCAACTGCCTGCCCTGCTGACCCTACGTTCTTAAAGGCTGGTTCGCGGGGGGCAAGCCTAGGGTCTGATGCCCTCTCTCCAAATTCTGTAGCTGACTGTAGTGCGCTCTTCTTCCAGTCTTCAACGAACCCGACCTCACCGGGAACAGCGTCTAGGGCAAGGCCAACCCCTCCCATTACTGTGGACTGGAGACCCTGCACCCCACGAGCAACGCCTTTTCCAAATTCGCTTTCGTTGCCGTAGTAAGCTGAGCGGTAGTCTCGATAGAAGTCGGGTAACTTTTTACCGTTGGACTCAACCCACGGCCTTCCCATCTGGGTCGTGTAAAGTATGGTAAGCTCTACATCGCTGCGCTTATCACCCGGAAATTTCTTCCTGTGAAAATCTACAATTTCGTTTGGCATTACTATCTGGTGGTTCTAAAGCCACTAGCTGGATCGGTCTCTAATGTGGGTGTATTTTGAATGGTGTTAAACCTTTGTAATACTGGGGCTAATACTTCCATAGCCTGCCCTATGTTTATGTCGGGCGGTGGCGGTATTTGTCCTTCCCGCACTTTATCCAGTATACTCCCCATCTGTTCAGGGCTTAAGCTGGACTGTACTTTCCATCTCGGACGAGTGCCTGATCGTGAATGAACGGAAACCGGCATCGGCGCATACTTTTCTAAGTAGTCCACCAGCTCTTGAGACATAGATGGGCCACCTAATATAGTGGGGTTAGTATGGGTAAGCCTCTTTACTCCCTGTTCTAGCCTTCCCCTTAATATTCCCTTCCCCACCCCTTTCTCAGGGTCAAACCCACTTGCTCTGATACCAGCCGCCCCTGTGTCATACATCGGTAGTTCAGTAGGGCTTGGGGCAGGCGTAACTGGAGGCGTAACTGGGGCAACCTCAACCTTTTCATCAGGCTCATCCGCCACAAGAGCGTTCAAGTCAGCCGCTGACACAGCTTGTGCCGTTTCTTTGAACCCCGGATCACCCGGTTCTAGCGGAACTGCTTGCGCTCGCCTTCTCCCTTGAAAAGCATCCCACTCTTCGTTTGTGTAAAAGCTCTCTACTGCCTGCCCCTCAACCTCCGGGTGCCGCTGGATGTAATCGGCAAGCGATCGGTTTACAGAGGTTAACTTTTCCAAGGCTCCCTGCTTTGACAATATCTGGATCTGAAGTCTTGACTGAGCTTCTGATGCGTCTTGAGCTGCCCACCTTGTAATGCCTTCAATGAGCGGCTGGTTCCCCGCCTCGCCCTCTCTGTCAAGATAAGCTGAAGCTTGAGTTAAATCGCCGGCATCAAGGTGCTCCATCAACGTCCTTAGTTTATCAGGTCTTTGGTCACCGGGAGTCCAATCATCCTTTATGCTTTGAAGCAGTTGCTCCTCGAATCCCGGTAGTTTTGCCAGCCATTTTGCTGCCTCCACTCGGTCGTCACCGGAACTCCTCACCATGAAGTCCATGATCCCAGTATCCTCCAAAGCTTCGTGTTGGATTCTCTTATCTCTCCTGTATCCCTCGTAGCCAACAGTTCCAACCAGCTTTTGAAGATTAACCGCTGTTGTAACTTCACCAAACAGATCATCCAAGTATGCTTTAGACTGCTGTCCTTCAGCTTCCCAGTCTATAGGGTCGGGTTTTCCAATGGCTGTCTGCAAAGCGAGTTTGCCTGCATCAGTTCTTTCAAAAGCTTTAAGTTTCTCTAAGATTTCAGTTCTGGTTTTCTTGTTTGCCGTTAGCGTATTAACTTCTAAGTGCATCCCGGCGGTCATAGCAGCTAATGCCCCTGAAGTAGCATTGTTTATTTCCGTGATAGTAAACCCCGTATTAACTCCAGCCTTGTCCAGCTTGTTCCATAAAAAGGCAGCTTCGTCCCGCCTCTCCACGAGCTTATCTTTCTTAAGTCTGGCGGCTGTATCCTCTGCAATCCTAGCTCGCTCATCATACTCGTGAGTGATGCGTTCCAGTCCGCTTTCGTGAGCTGTCGCTGCATCCGTTAACTGTTGCTGTCGCTTGGTGTCTGCATCCCTTAACTGTAGTTCCCTGGCTAAAGCAGCACCTCCAGCCTGACGTTCCAGTCCTTGCTTCTGAGCTTGCGCCTCCTTGAAGGGAGCATACAGCTCGTCCATTATATCCAACGATGTTCTATTAAACTCTGCCATGACTAATCTCCTTGTTACCAACCCGGTGGCAAAGTCGGCGGTTTCTTAGAGAAGTAAGTCCCACCGCTTCCTTGCCTTTGGTACATAGGCGTTTGCCCTCCGCCTTGACCAGCTCCGCCAGCTTGTATCTTCGCTATATCTTTAAGGTTCTCCATGTAGCTGTCCTGCGCGTTTTGCTGCATGATCCCACCTGCCAAATTCCCTGCCGCCTTAGTAAAGAGTTCTGTGTTGGTTGGTAACTGTTGATACTGCGGAAGACTAGACATCTGAGGGGTACCCTGCCTCATCCTGTAAAACTGCATAGCTTTCTGTTGCTGCAACGCTGCGTCGGTGGCGGCTGTTACGGGTAGCATCTTCATTTGTGCTGCTCTCGATGCCTGTGTGCCAGCTAACCCAAGGTTGTTAACCTTCATCTCCTGTCCCTTCATTCGCTGGTTAAGCACATCGGTCTGGTTCTGCAAGTTAGCAAGCATCTGCATCTTACTTATGTTCCCAGCACTCGCCTTCCTCGCCCTGCCTTCCATTTGCAGCCCAGCCAAGCTATCGCCTGAGTAGCCTTTCCTCCTTTGCCTTGCATCTAGGTTACCTAATGTGTCCTGCAAGCCTTCCTCTTCTGCCTGCTTCCTGGCGTCTACCATTCCCTGCCTTGCATCGAACACGGGCTGGTAGAATGAGATCCGCCTGTCAGTTAGACTGTCATCGAAAATACCTTTCGCCGTTTCGTCAGCTCCACGCTGTAACCCCTCATACATCGAGGGAATATCAGCATAAGTGGACACCTCGGAATAAGGCATGGACTCTCGAAACCTGTTGGCTGCGCCCTCAAAGAACTCTCTGTCTGGTCTCCCGCTCTTGGCCGTTAAGGCTTCAATGGCAGCATCCCGGTCAAGCCCCATACGAGTCTTTCGCTTCATGCCACCCAGCAAACCACCAAGCCCTCCTCGCTTTTTGTAGTAAACTTGTTCTGCTTGCTGCGGACTTATTCCGTATTCACTGAGTTTACTTTTAAGCTGATCGTCGGATAGTTGACTAAGCTGGTAGTAATTTAAATTAGTGTTGGACATCGAGGCAGGGCCGAACAGGGAGTTGCCTTCAACCCATTGGCGATACTCGCGCATCCGCTCAGCATCCGACTGCCTGCGATTCCTGCGGTTAGCTTTCTTGGCGGCATTCCGATTTGCCGCACCGCCGAGTAGTTGCGCACCTACCGCAAAAACCTGGGGCCAGAAGGCCATAGCTATATCACCGCTAGGTAACAGTAGGTGCAACAGGTAGAAGTTAGCCGCCAGAGCAGTGACTTTAGCTGTATTAATTAGGTATCCTTTCATTAGTCTTCCTTCCAAGCTGCTCTGGTTACTGTTCCGTTATATGCAAACTTTGCCAGAGTTATTGATTTTTCCTCCCCGGTGTCCGTGTCCCAGTCAACGTGAATGTTGTTTCTTTCGTCATCGTCTGCCGTGCGAGTCCCTACTCCTGCCGGGGATGGTATGCCTATGGTCTTTACGTAGGTGGGAGGCGCACTGCTCACGTTTTGAAACAATGAATGAAGGTTGCCAGTCGCGCTCCATGAGAATATGTGCATTAAGTTTGAGCCTCGGCATGACACGTATAAGCGTCTCTTGACAGAGTTCCATTGGATGCACTCTAAATGCTTATTGAATGACCCTTCCAGTGGGCCAACTTTTGTATCTGAGAGGAGGTTTAGTGCTGACGCGTTGGACGGTGCGCCGTTATCCACGTTGTAGAGTATTATTGAATTTAACTTAGCACCTCCGAGAGTCGAGAACCCATAGTATCCTGTGGCAGAACCGCCGCTAGTCACTACATCTTGTATTGAGTAGTGAGGCGAAGAGTTAAAGCTAAGGTCGGTTTTTACTTCAGGATTATTGGAGCCGTTAGGATCAATGTAGTGAACTTTGCCAGCGTCAGAAGTCCAGTACAGCCTTGCCTGTGCAATAGACGAGAAGTTTACTGTGACCTTCAGGCCGCTGCTTCCTGACGTACCTCCTGTTGTAGCCGCCGGAAACTCGACTGGTAACACGGTGTATGTTCCCGCGTTCTGTGAAACCGTAGCATCTGTTACGTCGTGCAATGTCCCTACTGGCCCTGTGCCGCCACCCCCCGTGATTGTCTTAACAACAAACGTAGCTGCCGCTGTGGAAGTTCCGCCTACTAGCGTAACCACATCGCCTACCGCGTAACCTGTTCCAGCATCTGCTCCTGTTCCGGGGCTAACGCTTGTCGCTTTAAACGTATCTACGTCTGAGTACTGCAACAGAGTGGCGTTTTGCGAACCCCTAGTTGAGCAGATGTATACAACCTTGTTGGTAACTAAATTTATTTTATATAACGGGCAATTGGTGCTGCCGACACTGTTTCCCGACGTGCTAAAAACGTAGAGGTAATCCCCGAACGTGACCCCGCTTGAGGGATACGAGGCCGGGTAGCTTAAGGAACGATCAACATAAGCGGGTGAGTAGGTGCTGTCGTTTTGATAGGTTCCCCTAACTATTACCTTCCAATTCGCAGGAGTTAACGCATTCACACCGGAAGCGTCCGTGTTAGGAAGTTTCAGGTCTTCACTACTTCTTGCTACTAAAATATCTGAGGCTTGCGCCCTAACCGAAAACCCTTGGTTGCCCTTGTCGTCTGATGCCAGCGCCAACGGAACTAAATCCCCTTCCGCATAATCATTCTGTGGCGTGGTACACTCCAGAAAAGCTGTGTATGAAGTTGGGAAGTCAGATAGCCCGGAGGTTTTGCTGTCATATGCTCCGTTTTCTGGGAGATCGCCTACATTAAACTCAATAGGCCCGAATGTTTGTACCCTTGAAATAGATTCCTTTACCTCAACCTTTGGGTCTTGAAGGGTGTTGACCAACTGGAGAGTAGTTCCATCGTAAAAAGCAGCATAGACGGCCCCGTCTTTAATATCTCCCGTTGTAATTGAGGCATCTTTCTGCTTGAAAAGTTCCAGCGAGAGCAAGGTGGTAGTTGCGTCGGTGGTGGTATTAAAGTCCTTTACCGTGAGCGTCGTCGAGGCGGTGTTGTCGTTAGCTGCCTTAAAATAAATAACCGTACCAGACGACAATGCAGTTAACCCTGAGTTTGCCAGGTAATTATTGATCGTACCCTCCACCTTGTTGGCAGCTACGGAAGTATCCGTTAGGTAGATAATGTTCCGCTGCTCTGCCCAGTCAACAGACCTGTCCTTTATCTTAGATGGTGTAACGCTGTCATCAGAGATGCTTACCGATGTGACTGCCCCATCCTTTAGTGACCCGTCTGAATTAAACGTAGTGGTGTAATCCGTTGCCAGCTCATCACACTTCTGCTTCAGCGTAATGAAGTTCTTGTCTACCTCTGTCGAGGTTAACGGCGTCGTCTTACTTGCGTAATCGTATGTCTGGGATGTTGCCGTGTCCGATGTGTTCCTAAGAGTAATGCTCATGCGTCGTCAGTCCTTACAAAGCTGCGTGAATCCACCCCGGCTACCTCGTAGGTTTTACCTGCTACCTGCACGTTGCCGGTGGAAATTGTTATCTTGTCCTGAAAGTAATGTTGTTTGTAGTAAAGGGGTAACAAGTTCTTTGTGTCGGGATCATCGAACACCCTAGTCTCTAGTACATTATCGACATCCCCCGATACAACATCCCCTACATTGTGGTAACCAGATATGCCCAGCGTTATAGATGGACTGTCTGATGTGTGGGCTAGGTGCAACACGTAACTCCTTATGTCTTTCTCACCAAAGCTGTCGGCAAAGTCTTCCGCACCACTCTCCATAGCCGACTCGTAAGATGCGCCCGTTGCGCTGTAATTGGCTGCGCCTCTTCGGTAGAAATATTTCTTGCCAGCCCACCGATCAAACTTCTCGTGGGTCAATCCGTACACCAGAACAACCCCGCTTGTCGTTCCCATAACAAACCAATCCTCTCTCGATCCAGGTTTACTGACGGTAGCAGCAGCCGTTACGCTTGCTGACGTAGTACTTAAGGTGTTGAACAGGTAGTCAAAGCACAGCACCTTATCGCTGGACGCTGCTCCGTTCGTAACAAACCAAAGCTCCTTGGTTATCTGGTTGTCGGCTGCGTAAATACGCTCGGTGTTTGCAATCGCGGCCTCATTGAAAAACAGGGAATCGGCGTTCTTAAAATCTGGCAGCTCCTTTGGTTTACGGGACGCCAAGTCAAACGTGTAGAACGCAGAGTCTCCGGCGTAAATGTGAGCCATGCCCTCCACGTTAGCTACTGTATGCCTGTATTTGAGGGACTTTGAAGCTGGTATCTTTACAAAGTT
>Ga0098060_1000566_pt1 | contig 16589 bp, 11 predicted proteins | sample 21_taG_FD_77063 | JGI IMG/M metagenome (GOLD analysis project Ga0098060, IMG submission 77063) | Marine viral communities from the Subarctic Pacific Ocean - 21_ETSP_OMZ_AT15319 metaG | ecosystem: Environmental > Aquatic > Marine > Oceanic | place: Pacific Ocean | collected 2015-01-19 | reverse complement strand
TATTTGAGGGTAAATCCTTATCGGGTTTATTTCAAGATATTTACGAAAATACAAAAACAAATAAGACTCAATTAGAAGTTCTTATGAAAGAGGTTGTTGGTTTTATAAAAGATGGAGATACTGCAGTGCAGATTATCCCTATGTTAAAAGAATATTTAGAAATCAACGTTAAGAATGATGACCAATTAGTAAAGGTAGCTGCTATAGTACAACGTATAATAGCCGCTGAAAGTAAGGGTAGTTCTGAAGAAGAGTTTGGTTTATCGGATGCTGAAAAAGAACAACTGCTAGGTGCGATAGAAGATGCTGCTACAGACTTACAGAGTCATTCAGATGAAATAACAGACGACATTAAAAGGATTGAAAATTAATGCCATTTTTTAGACGCAGAGGAACAAGAAAAAGACACATAGATAAAACTGGTTTTACTAGCTATGATGATGTTTACGCTATCATAAAAGACAATGTAGAAGATGTTGAATATCACCAAATAGAACCGGCTATAGTTTTAAGTGTGTTACTAGATCCAAAAGACTTTCCAACTATAAAAGGACCAAATGGTAATCCTATTCCAGACTATTCATTTTATGGGACAATAAAAGCTAGATTTGCAGAAAGTCAAAAGGAAGGGGATGAAATACCAGGATTTATAAAACCTTTGTCTCCTCATATTATAGCTTATCCACTTATAGATGAGGCTGTAAATATTGCAACTCACGGGGGACAATTGTATTACTATCAACCATTAAATTTAAGAAATAAAATAAATATGAATTTAGCAGGTGGTAAAAAAGGTGATGGTAAAGTTACAGAGGGTGGAACTGAATATAACAGAGCAATACATTCTGAACACGGTGATGTAACTATAAATGGTAGATTTGGTAATGGTGTAAAGTTTGGAAGTGATCCATCTTATCAATATCCTGATATCAAATTTACAAACAGACAAGCAGTTTTACCTGTTCAAAAAGTAGATGATTATGTAACACACCCACAAGGAATAAATACAGATGGTTCTTCTATATTTGTTACCTCAGGTCCTCTGAGAAAAGAAGACCAACTAATTCCAGCTGCTGTAAGTTTATCTATTCCTGAAGTGTTAGATGGAGATATGGTTACAATAAATTCAGACAAAATAATTTTTAATGCTAAAGGTAGTAAAAGTGAAAGAAGTAACAATGGTGATATTCATATGGTTGCTAGAGAAAGAATTAATTTAGTAGCAAACAATGAAATAAATTTAGAATTAGGAGTTGGTAACTTTGGTAGAATAACATTTGGTGATTCTGATTCTAATAATGCAATATTAAAGGGAGAACAAACTGAAGACTTATTTGAGGGTATTTTTTCTTCTTTAGAAAAATTTTGTAATTCACTATCCAAAGTTACAGGTATTGCTGAAGTAGCCGATGCAGCTGGAAAATTAACAGAAGATTTAAGTAAAGCAAAAAAGTTTTTACCTCAAATAAAAAGTGATTTTGTATATATAGGTGAAAATTTTCAAGATGAGATAACTGAAATAAATGAAATAGCAGCTGAACCAGACCAAATATTCAGAACAAGTGGTGTAGCAGGTTAGTTATGAGTGTTATATCAGATAAATTAAAAAAGAGTATTGAAAAAGTTCTTAATACACCAACTAATGCAATAAAATCTACAGTTGATGAAATTGTAAAAAATACTAGATTAGGTAAAGACCAAGGAGATGAAATAAAAAATGTTTTAGATACGATAGCTAAAGTGGAATCTAGCGTAGAAACTATACAGGCTGGTATTAAATCTTTGAAAGCAGTTCAGGAAACTTTAGAAGTATCCAAAACAGCAGCTGAAGGGGTAAAGAAAGCCTCAGCTGTAGCTGCGGCTCTTAATCCACCTGCTGCTGCAGCAACAATCGCTCAAGAGTTTGTAATTACAAAAATTGAAAAAGAAGTAGAGGATGCAAAAAATACAGTAAATGTAGCTCCAACATTAGTTGAAAATTTTAAAAAAACAATGAGGGAATTAAAAGATAAGTTAAAAAAAGCACAAGAAAAAAAGAAACAAAAAGATTCAATTAGAGAACAAAGAAAAAATAATCTTAATTCTTAATATTTATATAAAACAGTAAGGAGTTAGTTATGGCTAAAACATCAAAATTAGTTAGTTTAATTAAAGAAATAGTTAGACAAGAAGTACAAAAAGAAGTTAAACAGATATTTATTAAGGAAGGAATGAAGTCCATGGCTCAACAATCTACTTTAGTAGAAGATAATGTTGTAGAGGTTCTTCCTAAAAGAAAGCCCAAACCTAAACAAAAAGTTTCATATACAAAAAATCCTGTGTTAAATGATATTTTAAATGAAACAGCAAATGCTGAAGAGTTTGATGAGTATCCAACAATGAGCGGTGAAACTTTTGATACTACAAGAATGGCTGAAGCTATGGGTTATGGAAATATGATGGGTAATGCTGAAGATAAGAGAAAAGTTGCAGCTATACAAACTGCACAAGCTGCTGGTGCTGATACATCAAATAAAGCAGTTCAAGATGTAATGCAAGATTTAACAAAGGATTATAGAGGTGTAATGAACGCATTAAAAAAGAAGGATGGTAAATTGTAATGGCTGTAATACAAAATGATTTAGATGAAGATACTTATATTGGTTTAGAATTACCTTTAGATATGAGTCCACAAGGAGTTTTTAGAAGAAGTAAAACTGCTTTACAACAAACTAAATCTAATATCAAAAATTTACTTTTAACACAAAAGGGAGAAAGGTTAGGAAACCCTACTTTTGGCACTAATTTACGTTCTATTTTATTTGAACAAGAAAATACTGATATAGAAGGAAAAATTGAAGAAGAAATTCTTGCGGCTATGGGGGAGTTTTTACCATTTGTAGATATACAAAAAGTAGAGATAGCGTTTTCACAAACTAATAAAAATTTAGTCAGAGTGAAATTAAAATTTGGTTTAAATATTGATTCTACTAGTCAAGAAGATTTAACTTTAGATTTATCAAGTTACGATGGAGAATTAGCTCAAGACCCACACGACATATTTGCACTAGAAAATGTTAGTTAATAGGAGAAAGTAAATGCCATATTCAGCACCTAAAAAATCAGTAAAAGAAGTTAGATACTTAAATAAAGATTTTACATCTTTTAAAGAAAATCTAATTGAATTTACAAAAATATATTTTCCAAAAGAGTATAATGATTTTAATGAAACATCACCTGGTATGATGTTTATTGAAATGGCTTCATATGTTGGTGATGTTCTTTCTTATTATATTGATAATCAATTTAAAGAAAGTTTATTAGCTTTTGCTGAAGAAAAAAGAACTGTATATAATATGGCACAATCGTTAGGTTACAAACCAAAATTATCAAGTGCTGCTACAACTAATATTGATATATTTCAAACTGTTCCAGCTGTATCTGAGGGAAGTGGTGCTACCTATAAAACAAAACCAGATTTGAGTTACTCTTTAAATGTAAAATCTGGAATGCAGTTAGTATCAGATAATGGTGTCACTTTTACTACAACAGAAGATTGTAATTTTAAATTTTCAAGTTCTTACGATCCTCTTACTGTTACAGTTTATGAAAGTTCAAATAATGTTCCAGTAACTTATTTACTAAAAAAATCAGTCAATGTTTCTAGTGGAAATGTAACTACAGAATTTTTTACTTTTAATGCAGCTGAAAAATATAAAAGAATAGCTTTGGCTAATAGTAATGTTTTAGAAATAATTTCTTGTAAAGATAGTGATGGTAACGATTGGTATGAAGTTCCTTTTTTAGCTCAAGATACAGTGTTTACGGATATGGAAAACACAATTAGAAATGATGACCAACTTTACACTTATGCTGACCAAGCTCCTTATCTACTAAAACTTTTAAAGACATCAAGAAGGTTTACAACATTTATTAAAGAAGATGGTAAGACAGAGTTGAGATTTGGAGCTGGAACATCAGATAGTCCTGATGAAGAGATTATTCCTAATCCAGATAGTGTCGGTTCTTCTTTACCAGGCTCCCCAACTTATTTAAATACAGCATTTGATCCTTCTAATTTTTTAGCAACAAAAGCATACGGACAAGCACCATCTAATACTCAGTTAACTATTAGATATAGATATGGTGGGGGAGTAAATAATAATATCCCAGCCAATAGTTTAAGAAACATACAGTCCTCTCAGATAGTATTAGATGGAACAGGCCTTAGTACTAATTTAGTTAATCAGTCAAGAGCTTCAATAGCTATAAATAATCCATTGCCTGCTGCTGGCGGTAGAAGTGCTGAAAGTATTATAGAAGTTAAAAATAACACTCTAGCTTATTTTCAAGCACAAGCAAGAGCTGTAACTAAAGAAGATTATATAACTAGAATATACGCTTTACCATCAAAGTTTGGTAATGTCGCAAAAGCTTACATTGTACAAGACACACAATTAGATAGTAAATCAGGCGCTAACTCAGATAATAGAATTATAAATCCGTTAGCTCTCAACTTATATGTTTTGGGATATAATGCTACTAAAAAACTAGCGAATGTTAATCAAGCAGTTAAAGAAAATATACAAACTTATTTAACACAATTTAGAATGGTTACTGATGCGGTTAATATAAAAAATGCTTTTGTAATTAATGTAGGTGTTAACTTTAGTTTATTAACTAAAACTGGATATAATAAAGAAGAGGTAGTTTTAAGAGCTATACAACGTGTAAAAGATTTTTTTAATATTGATAACTGGCAAATAGGACAACCAATTGTAGTTGCTGATATAGCTTATCAACTTTCATTAGTTGAAGGGGTATCATCAGTTGTTCCGCCTGAAGAAGATAATCCAAAAGGTTTACCTGTAGTAATAACCAACAAATTTAAAGTATCAGCTGGTTATTCAGGAAATATTTATAATATAAATCAGGCTACTAGAGATGGTGTTGTATACCCATCACTAGACCCAAGTTGTTTTGAATTAAAATTTCCAAACTCAGATATTCAAGGTCGTGTGCTTGGTGACTCAACTGGAGGTAACTAATGAACTATTTTATTTTTCCTGATATAGATACAACTTTATATCAAGTAAGTGGAAGTCAAAATACTGGATTAGATCAAATATTAGAAGTAACAAAAACTATGAGTAATTCAGGTGGTAATATCAAAGTCTCACGTATTTTGATAAAATTTGATTTAACCGAAATATCATCTTCTATAGTAAATGGAACTATCACAAATCCAAAATTTTATTTAAATATGTATGATGCTAATTCTCAAAACTTAAGCACTTCACAATCCCTTTACGCTTATCCTGTAAGTGGTAGTTGGCTTGAAGGACAAGGAACTATTGGTGATACACCATCAGATTCAGAGGGTGCTAGTTGGAAATACAGAGATGGTTTAACACAAGCTAGTGCTTGGAGTGGTTCATCTCAATATAGTGGCTCTGTAGTTGAAAGAACTGCTGAAGTAGAAGGTGGTGCTTGGTTTACTGCTTCTTTTGGTTCACAATCATTTGAATATGAAACAGATGATATGAGAATGGATGTAACTCCTATTGTAAATAAATGGTTAGATAAAACTCACCCAAATAACGGCTTTATAGTGAAAAGAAGTGGTAGTTTTGGAAACGAAGATGTCAATACCGATGAGGCCAGTAAAGATAGATTAGGAACTTTTAAATTCCTTTCAAGACAAACACACACTATTTATCCACCAAAATTAGAAGTAGAGTGGTTTGATACAAAATGGAGTACAGGTTCTTTAAACGCTCTATCTTCAACAGAATTAGAAGATTTATCTTTTTATATGAAAAGTTTAAGACCTGAGTATAAGGAAAAATCAAAAGTAAAATTTAGATTGGTTGGTAGAGCAAAGTATCCCACAAAATCTTTTTCAAATACTGCTTCAGAATATTTGACTGTTAAATATTTACCTAGCGGAAGTTTAGAAAATATAGGTGGTGATGGAACTTACTATTCTGTAAAAGACACTCAAACTGAAGATGTGATTATACCATTTGGTACAGGCTCTATGGTTAGTTGTGATTCAACAGGAAACTATTTTAATCTTTGGATGAACGGTTTACAATCGGAGAGATATTATAAATTTGAGTTCAAAGTAGTTAGTGGAAGTAATACAGACGAAGAAACAGTACAACATTTTGACGATGATTTTGTATTCAAAGTTGTGAGATAAAAATGCCTTACACACAAGATGAACTAAAAAATTTAGAATGGTATCAAACTTTTTTAAAAGCTGATGAAGAAAGGTATAAACAAAATAAATTACTTTTATTAGCAAGAGCTCAAGAATCTGGTTCAGCCGGTGGTTCTGATTTGATACGAGATGAACAAAACACAATTTTACTTTTTGAAAATCCTAATACAAATAGAATAGAAGAAGACCCAAATAGCACAATCCTACACGATACAGAAGTTAAAAGATTGAAAACAAAAGAAGGTGATACTATAGTCATGCAAATACTAGATAGGCGTTTTAGAGAATTATAATGGCTAGTAAATTAACAGATAGAGATAAGAGATTATTAGATGATAATAATATAGATCGTGTTGGAGACTATCCTTATGAAGACGGTTATTGGGGAACTCAAGGTAATAGAGACTTTGTTCATTTTCAAATATTTGATACGAATAATAATCTTATACAATATAAAAATTTACCGCTATCACAATTTAGTATAAATATTTCTAACAATGTATTATTTTATCCTGGAACTCATATTAGAAATTTAGGGTTTGAAAGTGGTGTGTTTACAGTAAAATATAATTTTTTAAGAAAGTTAGCAGGTGATGAATCTGCTGTGTTACTTCACACATTAAATAAAAATAATACTAAAATAGGTGATGTGTATACAAACACAAACAACATTTATATTACAGAAGATGGGATAATTTATAGTGGAACTGAAGATGAATATTTATCTAGTCCTAGCATCGCTGAACAATTAAGAATAGAAGATTTAAAATATCAAATTGATGAAATATCACCAAGTAGAACTGAAGTAAGACTGAAAGCTAAACAGATAAATAGTTCTTATATAAACGATTTTGTTAATATACAAACTTCTATTAAAACAGAAGAAACTGATGTTGATATATCTTTTAATGGTGACATATTTGAATCTTATAATTTGACAATAAATCCTCCAGATAATGGTTTTAAATTTACACCAAAAATGGTAGATGGGACATTAATTATACCAAATGTCTATAAAGTAAACGAAATTCAAGTTGCTGTAAAAACAGGAACTAATGTTATAAAAAATCCAAATGGTGATGAATTAGTAACAGATAATTTGGGTAATGTATTAAGCATAAAAAATGAATTTGAATGGGATGCTTCGTTGCACGATGATGCAGTTAGAGCAAAAAATTGGAGTACTGGTTTTAATAGTTTTAGTAGTGGACAAAGTGCTGGAACTGCTGCTATTGGATATCACGCAAAGTGGGTTCAAAACGAAGGTGTTGCTGGTGGAACTTGTATGAAATTTCCAGATACAAATGAATTTTTTATTGATTTGGATGGATGGCAAGGAAGTCCACAAAGATGGTTGGGTATATCACAACAAATGCCAAACCTACAAGGATTAGGAGTTAAAAATTTTGATATTGTTAATATAATTGCTGATGTAAAAAGCACAGTTGCAGGTAAGGGAGTTAGGTTTAATTTATATTATCCTTATGCTCTTGCAGAAGAATCAAAACCTGAAAATTCACCTGATGGATTTTTTGATCCAAATGCTTCTGGTCCAATTGAAACTCAACCTACTGATCCACCGGAAGGTTACAAACGAAATACTGCAGCTAATGCTTTATTGATTGAGCCAAAACCACCATCAACTGAAATAGAAATGTTGAATTTATATCCATCAATGAACGCAACCGGATTTAAAATAATAGAAAGCGCAAATCGTTCTGCTGGTGCATATGCTGATTCAACAGGTTTTACAAGAGATGTTTCGGTTGGTGATAAAAATAGTGACACTACTTTACCAACTCAATTAGGAGCTTGGAAGGTAAGTGAAAAAATTGAAATATCTAATACAGGTGGTAGAACATATTATGAATATGTATGGGCTCCAAATATAGAAGAAAGTTTACAAATAGGAGCTTTAAGTCAAGAAGGAGACTGGAGATGGAATGGAGACCTTTGGGTTGCTGTTTCACCAAATGCACCAACGCCTCCAACTGGAACAGTAAACAATAAAAAAGCCGTAAATCATCATCCTTATGTGCAAACTATAAATGATAATTTTGGTGGAGACTCTTATTATCCAAGAAATACAGCTAGGGGTTTAAACAGTGGATGGCAATCTGGAACTATAGCAGGAACTAATGATGATCCCTCAAAACAGGTATTTTTATTCAAAGATGATTTAGTTTGGAGATCTAGTTATTTAGAGGATTCAGCTGATAGTTTGAGGGTGTATGATATAGAAACTTGGTTTAAAAATGATTTGCTTAGAACAATAGAAGTTGTTGGTGAAGATGATGTTACAAGAAAACTATACGATGATATATTTGAAAATGGATTTATTCAAGCGGTTACAAGAGCTAGAGACACTGGTGAAGATAATGCATGTTTAAAATCAGATGGATATCTCTTTTTTTACAATGATGGTAGAGGGCATGAAAAATCAAATAAGTTTTTCAATATGGAAAGAAAAACTGATGGTAATTTAAGAATAGGCAATATGACTACTCCAAATGTAAGTTTTCTAAAAGACTGGAGTGAACTTCTTGATTTGGAAATTGTTCAAAACCAAAATAAATTTGAAGTTAGCTTTCACAGAAGAGGTAATAAATTTGATTATTATTGGTGTGTTGGTTCAAAAATTCACAAAAGCACAGATGGTAATGGAAATATTATAAACGACACTCTAAATGACGATTCAGACTTTCCACAACCTACTACATCGCATATGAAGCATTTTCCAAATAACGGGGTGCCAGATGTACTTTTACCTGATGACTCTAGCACTAAAAGTGATGAAATTGGTGGGTATGTAGCAGTATATGATGACACAGTTTATAAATGTATTAGTAGTGGTGATAGAGATCGTGATTGGAGTAAAACAATTGAACAAGTTTTTTTTGGTGCTGGTAGATTTAGAAGTTCAGGAACAAATAGTCAGAATCCAATAACTTATGGTAGTAGAAATCCAGGTGCTTTAAACTATGGTCGTCACGATGAAGATGGAAATGTTCTTTCAGCTACACCAGGACCAACAGAACCAATATACGATAACGGAAGTAGTGTATTTGACTTTGATGTTAATCCTACTAGAGAAGGAACATTAAGTCCACTTGGTCTTTGGGTGTGGAGTGGTAATCTTCTTAATGGCTGGATTACTAATCAAGTAGCTCCTCCAAGATATCAATATAAATCATTGTATAATCAAGATAATGATAGTATGGCTTATCCAACTAATGCTGGAGAATGGCAATCTACTACAACCGAAGTTTTAATTCCAGATAACTGGAAATTAGACCAAAAATGGTATCTTTATATTTATGGTCATCAAGCTGGTGATGCACTAAATAGATTTGAATCAGGAGTAGTGTGGGTTGATAATTTATATATGGATTTTACACTTGTTGAACAATCTATAACTGAGCCAGTATTTAAACCATTTAGTGCAAAAATAAATTCTATAAGCAATAATGGAAAACAGGTAACAGTAAATAAGAATATAAGAGAGTATTCTGGTCAAATTGGAGCTATAGATGTTATTGAAAATGATGGAGAAGGTGATGGAAATCCTGATATCTTTAATATGACATCTGAAACATCTTTTGATAATTTTAAAATTTCTTATACAAATCTAAATCCTAAAGATTTAAGGACATATCTTAAATTTGGTAACGATTTATTTTTAACTACAAATTTTAAACAAGACAAAATAAACGTTTCTAATTACCCACATGCTGTAACTTATAAACTTTATGAACCATTACCAGACACATATGTTGATTTTGACGAATGTATAATTGTTAAGGAGATGGCAAATCCGGTAGAAGAAACCATAAAAATAATTGATTTTATACCTGAAGAAGAGCCTAAATTAGTGTTAAAATCTCCTGACCTTAGTAATTCAGAAAGTCCAGTAAAAGTAAGAAGAACACAATACAAAAGTGAAGCTGATATATTAACTTCTGATACCTCTATATCTACGGAATTAAAAAATGAGTTTTTAAGTCAAAGTTTAGATAGTGTGAAAATAAATACCGATTACTCTAAGTATGAAAATTTTGTAAACTTTAGTTCAGCTGAAAAAAGAATTAGTAATTTTAAAAGTAAGTTACAAAATATAGAAAGTTATAAATTATCAAGTGGTTCTTTTATTGGAGTAAGTGGTTCTGCAACAGATGTTAAATTTTATGAGAATAAAATAAATGAAACAAAAAATAATTTTGATGATTTTGAAAAGTATATGTATTTTGAAAGTTCGTCTTATGTTAGTAGTTCATTAGGAGTTTTTTATGATAATAGTTGGCCAAAGACAAGTGGAGATGGAACTTTAAATAGTCCATATGTTTTAGCGCACACAACATCATCTGTAGCAAATACTTGGTTTTCTAATGCTATGACTTCCGCATCACTTTATGATTTAGAAAATATTTCTAAATTAAGTAATGTAATTCCGGAACATATAAAATTTGATACAAACAACGAAGTATACTTACGCTTTACTGATATGATTGGACAACATTTTGATCATATTTGGGAATACATAAACGCTTTATCTGATACATATGACAGAAGAGATAAACTAAACGAAGGAATATCAAAAGATTTATTGTATTCAGTTGGTCATTCTTTAGGATGGACATTAAACGATGGTAAAGATTTAATTGAATTACCAAGATATGCTTTGGGTAAAGAAGTAACTGGTTCAGCTTACTCTGATTACTCAGCCACATCCGAAAGAGATATATCAAGAGAAATTTGGAGCCGTATAATAAACAATATGCCATTCTTTTTAAAGAATAAAGGTACTGTTAGAGCATTAAAAGGATTAATAAATATTTATGGTATACCATCAACTATTTTAAGAATAAAAGAATTTGGAGGACCAAATGTATCGGATAACGAAACTCCACAATTTGAGATAACAAGAAAATTTACAAAAGCTTTAGATTTTAGAGGTTCTCAACACATTAAAGTTGCTTGGGCTAATGATACTACATCGGATAGAAAACCTGATACTGTAGAGTTTAGGTTTAGAGCTGCTACTGGTTCAAATCAAATACTTGTAGAAAAGCAAGATAATAATAACCAAAACTTTTTTATTAGGTTAAAAGACAATGGCTCTTCAGATAATTATGGTTATGTATCATTTATGCTATCTGGCTCAGCTGTTGGTGTAGATACTGGACAATATAAAGAAATAACTTCAGCTGAATTACCAATTTACGATGGAGATTTTTATTCTGTTATGGTAAGGAGAATGGTGGGTAGTGATTCTACTCCAGTATCACAATCTTATGAATTAAATGTTGGTAAATATGATGCCAGTAGAAGTAAGATACATTTATATAGCACATCAACTATGGATGTTACACAAGCATCATCTGCTTCATTTAATAATGCTTGGACAGGTAGCGGTGATATTTACATTGGTGGAAGTGCTACTATAGCAGATGTTGGTGCTAGATTTAGTGGTTCTATTATGGAATACAGACATTGGACAGAGATATTAAATACAGGTTCGTTTAAAAATCATATAGCTAATCCAAAAGCTTATGATGGCAATACTGTATCTTCATCCTATAGTAACTTAGTTTTAAGATATTCATTTGATGATAACAAAAGTTTAGCTTCTGATATTGAAGGTATTCGTGATGTGAGTTCTAATCAAACCACAACACTGTCGGGTTCACATAGTGGTTTTACAGGAAACTTTTTCAGAAGTGTGGTTGATGAATTAAAAACTCATATACCAAGTATAGGCGCTCTAAGAAGAGTTACTAACAAAATAAGAATTGAGGATAATCCAATAAAAAAAGATTCTCAATTAAATTCAAAATTTAGAGTAACAGATAGTGCTTACGATAGTGCGCCAAATGATTCTAATAAAGTTGGAATATGGTTCGCTCCAACTGATGTTATAAATAATGACATTATCAACTCTGTAGGAGATTTAAATTTTGAAAACTATTTAGGTGACCCGAGAGATAAAGCGGAGTTAAGCTATAGAGGATTAAATTATGTAGCTGATAACTATTGGAAAAAATATACAGCACCAAATAACTTTTGGGATTATATGAGATTGATAAAATATTATGACCAATCTTTATACCCACAGTTAAGAAAACTAATACCTGCTAGAGCAAAAGCTGATATTGGATTACTTATAGAACCAAATATATTTGAAAGACCTAAAGTGGTGGTTGGTAAGAGTCTTGATTTAGAAAATACATATTACAGTTCTTCTATAGATATAACGAAAGAAATCATAAGTATAACAAGCTCATACAATACTGGATTACCAGTAACAAACTTTGATGCTTACACAGGCAAAATAGCTATTAATATTTTTGAAACAGGCTCTTCTGCAATTTCTTCAAGTGGTGAAAATTTAACTTTTGAAGCTAGTGGTTCTGAATTAAACAATAGATTTTATGAGTTGTCTATATGGCAAAGGTTAAATCAACCAGGAGAATATTCAAATGTAACAATGTCTTTTGGTGAAACAATTGATTCTGCTAAAGAAGTATTTATGCCTGTTATTTCAGGTTCTAGAATATATCGTAAAAATCAAAAGACTATGAATTTTTATACCTCTTCTATCGATGCGTTGTTATTCAATGAAAATTCTTCATCTCTTTACGATATAGATTTAGATAATACTTCTATGATTGGACAGGGATTATTTAATAGTTATTATGGTGGAGTAAAGAATACTAAAAAAAGTACAACAGATGGTAATCCTCCTGTTGAAGTAATAATATCTGCACCAACTAAGTTGGTAACTACAGAAGAGGGTGATTCACCATTGAAAACTGGAGATGGAATAGTTCCTGATTTTAAAGAACCAGATCGTAATATAGATATACCTAAAGAACCAATAATTCGTGGATTGAAAAAGAAAAAGAAAAAAATTAAAACTGATAGAGATAGAAAAAAAGAAAAGATAGAAAAAAGATTTAAAGAGGATAAGAAATTAGGAAAATTAGCTGGAAAAACAAAAACAGATGAAGAAAGATTAAAAACTAATCCAAATTTTAAGAACAAAAGTAAATAAAATTAACAAAAACTTGAAGTAGTGATATTTATATATAACTCATATTATAACACATATTTCAAAAAAAAACTTATTAGGAGTAAATTATGGGATTTCTAAACAACACTACTGTAACTGTAGACGCTATACTAACCAAAAAAGGTCGTGAATTATTAGCGCAGGGAACAGAAGCATTTAATATTACTAAATTTGCATTAGCAGATGATGAAGTAAATTATAAATTATTTGATGTAACACATCCAAATGGAACTGATTTTTATGGTAAGGTAATTGAAAACATGCCATTACTAGAGGCAATACCAGATGAAAATCACGTTATGAGATATAAGTTAGTAACTTTACCAAAATCAACTCAAGTAATGCCCATTATCGGAGTTTCTCCTGCTAGTATTTCTTTTCCAGCTGGTGGCGGCGGTATTAATAATACCGGCGTAGAAGTTATCGCATCGACAGATAAAGCTACTGATAATTCTTATACATTTATACTGCACAATAAATCAGTTGTTAGTATAAATGTCTCTACAGGAGCTGGAGATAGTGCTCCTGGCGCAACTACACCATTTTTCTTAGGTGACGATGATGTTGATAACAGTGCTACTTTAGTTGCTAAGTCAGTATTGATTGAAAGTATAACACTCAATACAGCAAAGTCAACTCAATTAACTGTTATAGGTAATGATACAGGAGCTACATCCACTATAACAATAACAAATAACCTAACTATCGCTTCTGTTCAAACAAATACAGCAGGCGCAGCAGGCGGATAAAGAGGAGTAAATAATGTCAATTTATAGAAATTTTAACATACAACCAGATGATAGTTTAGAGTCAAGTGATATTGTAACTAATGTAAAAGATGTAGTTTCTTCTGGAATGTGGGCTAATAATGCTGGAACTATAACTACATTTTACACCTCATCAACACAATATGCAAATAGTGGTGATTACTTTGTAGATTTATATTCAATTAATCCTCAAACCGATAGTAGTGCTCAACCACAATTTTCTATTGCTTATGGTCATTTACAAGGAAGTGGTTCTTTAGGTGCAGTAGGAGTTGATGGTAACAGAAACTCTGCAGCTATTTACAATCAGTTATCGAATATACTTTTAGGACCAAATGAGAATCAATTTACATTTGCTGGTAGTGGTAATAATATTAAACCAAAGTATGTTTACGCTATTTCAATAGCTAGACAACAACTTCGTGAAAAGATGGATCCAGGTAATTGGGAACTACATCTAAGTGGTAGTGGTTCAGGAAGTGCTGATACAGGACATCCAAGTGGGCTTATAAAGTTAATTGACGACAGTGGTGCTACTAGTAATCCGGAAATGAATCAAGGTGGTAGAGTATTCAATGTTGTTAGTGGTTCTATTGCAACTGGTAAAGCAGTTACTAAAACAGCAGCTGCATCACAACCGGGTGGTGCTTATGGATTATTTTATCCTGATTTAGGTATGATTATCTTAAACGGACCTGTTCTAAACGCTTCTGCTTCTTTAGGATTTGATGTTGAAGCAACACCTACAGGAAGTACAAATTTAAGATCGAATGTAGATGGTAATAATAACATAAAGTTTTCTGCCGCTATACATAGTGGTAGTAAGTTTCAGGCAAGAAGAGAAGAGGTAATTACTTCTCAACATTATTTTTGTAGAGTTCCTAATAGAGATTTTAACTTTAGTTCAAATCCAACATTTGCTACAGGTTCTGATGGGACACTTACTATACCAACTTTTTATAAAAATCCAAAAACTTTTATAACACAAGTTGGTTTGTATAATGATAATAATGAACTTTTAGCAGTTGCTAAATTGAGTAAACCATTACTTAAATCTTATTCAAGAGAAGCTATAATCAAAGTTAAATTAGACTTTTAACTTGGGAGATATAGGTCATGTTTAAAAGACTCGACCCAAGAGACATCAATATAACACCTTTTAAAGCTTATAAGGAGTTTACTGTCACTAATATGGATAGTGGAAGTGGTGTTTATGGTGTTAGAGCTATTAGTTCAAGTGCTAATAATTTCAATCCTCTTACAGCGACTAAAACAACTTTTGATTCTGCTAGTTTTTATCATATTCCTACTTGGCTTATGATTAATCATATTTATTATCGTGATGTTAAAAATCCTTTTAATAATTTTGGTTCAAACAACAATAGCCAATATAGACTTTTACAACCATCTGCTTCAATTATTTCAGTATCTAAGAATTTATATGGTGAGAGAATTAAACCGAAATCAATTACTTTAACAGACGACAGTGGTGCTTCTACTTTAACAATCAAAGATGATGGTAAAGGTAATTTATATGACAATGCATTTTCTTCTAGTTTTGCTACATTTGCCAGTAGTAGCTTTTCAAATAATTTCATAACTCAATCTACAGGAAGTTTTGTAGGAAATGTATTTTATGAACAAGGATTATTAGTTTTTACAAATACAGGTTCTAGATTTATAGACATAGGCACAAAAACAGGAACTGATGGTTATAGTTTAAAATACAAATCACAAGTCACAATCAGAGAACATTCTTATACGTGCGTAGTTGGTGAAGGTGAATTGAGTAACACTATGAATATATCAGCGACATTTGAAAGAAGTGGTAGTATTAATGTTTCTGGTCCTGAAGGTTGGAGGTTATTTCCACCCGGCGATGCTTTATATAAGTCTGGTTCATATAAAAATAATTACCAACAAGCATTAAAATACGAAAGTTTTGTAACACATTCTGCATTTCAACCTTACATTACTAAGGTTGGTTTATATAATGATTTTAACGAACTTATTGCTGTAGGACAACTTTCTAATCCTGTAAAAAATGAAAAGGAATTATCTTTAGCTATAAACGTAAGGTTTGATGTATAATGGGAAAGTTTAAGAAACTGATGGAAGTATCATCAAATATAAATAATTACTCATCAGCTGATGAAGGAGAACCAGACACAGGTTTTATCAGAGGTGATAAAGAAAGAGTATTGGGTGGATTAGCCGGTAAACCTGAACCTTGGTTTGATAGGGGTGGTTATGAACAGGTTAGCTTTCCTAAAGCTGATTACATATATGGTAAAGGTGAAGAAGAGGATTATGCTGTAATCAAGACTGCTTATGTATCTCAGATAAACAAAGACTTTGAAGCACATTTTGAGAAGTGGGAAGATTGGATAGTTGATACAGACTTTGAACCACAAAATACTGAAAAACTAAACGACTCAAGATATAGGAAGGTTATGAATAACTTATTATTGGAAAGAATAGATTACTTAGATTTAGCAACAACCTTAGTAAAACAATATGGACTAAAATCTAAGGTAAAGTTTGGTAG
>Ga0098060_1000560_pt1 | contig 16652 bp, 15 predicted proteins | sample 21_taG_FD_77063 | JGI IMG/M metagenome (GOLD analysis project Ga0098060, IMG submission 77063) | Marine viral communities from the Subarctic Pacific Ocean - 21_ETSP_OMZ_AT15319 metaG | ecosystem: Environmental > Aquatic > Marine > Oceanic | place: Pacific Ocean | collected 2015-01-19 | reverse complement strand
TGCGCGCGGTTCATCCCCGCCCCGCCGTATTCGACGGGCCATGTGGGCACGGTATAGCCCTTGGACGCGGCGCGCTCCATCCAGACGCGCTGCGCGTCGGATTCGAACTCAAAATTCTTGCCACCCCAGCATATCGATGCTTCACTCGGCTCACCGCCGCGCATTTCGGCCGGGCAGTTTGCCTCTAGCCAATCGCGCAGCTCCGCGCGGAAACCCTCCAGTTCCTGTTCGGACTGCATCTTTTCTCCCCCCTCGTTTTGCGAACTCCAATTCCGCACTGCAAAATTGCATTTCGAAATTCGATTGACAAGACAGTTTCTGAACGCGCCTATTGCTTTGCAAATCTAGAGGAGGAATGACCCGATGAAAGCCATGCTTAGCACTGCCCCCGGCGGCCCCGAAACGCTGGAACTGACCGAGATGCCACAGCCTGAACCGAAGAAAGGTCAGGTGCGTATTCGCATCCGCGCAGCGGGGCTGAACTTCCCTGACACCTTGATTATCAAGGATCTTTACCAGATGAAGCCGCCCCGCCCCTTCGCGCCGGGTGGCGAGGTTTCAGGCGATGTGGACGCCGTGGGAGAGGGCGTTTCCAACGTTGCTGTGGGCGACCGGGTGCTGGCGATGACCGGCTTTGGCGGCTTTGCGACAGACATCATTGTGGACGCGGAACGGGTGCTGAAGATCCCCGATGCGATGCCATATGACGAAGCGTCATGTCTGGTGCTGACCTATGGTACATCCCATCACGCGCTGAAAAACCGCGCCGAAATCCAGCCCGGCGAATCCTTGCTGATCATGGGCGCTGCGGGCGGCGTTGGCGTGGCCGCGATCGAACTGGCGAAAGCCGCCGGTGCCCGTGTGATCGCTGCCGTATCGTCGGAAGACAAGGCGCAGTTCTGCCGTGATCTGGGCGCGGACGAGACGATCATCTACAGCCGCGACATGGACGACCGTGCGACGCAGAAAGCCTTCTCGGACGAGATCAAGAAGCTGTCGGGCGGTGAGGGTGTCGATGTGGTTTATGACGCCGTGGGCGGTGCCTATGCCGAACCCGCCGTACGCGCGCTGGCGTGGAAAGGCCGCTATCTGGTCGTGGGCTTCCCTGCCGGTATCCCCAAGATCCCGTTGAACCTGACGCTGCTTAAGGGCTCGCAGATCATGGGTGTTTTCTGGGGCGCGCATACGGCCCGCGAACCCAAGGTACATGCCGAAAACATGGCCGATCTGTTCCGCATGTATGCCGATGGCCAGATCAAGCCGCGCATCTCTGCCCGCTATCCGCTGGAAAAAGCCGCCGACGCTCTCAACCTGATGCAGGACCGTAAGGTGCAGGGCAAAGTGGTGTTGGATGTTCAATAAGCAGATAGGACGTTCAAAATGACCAACACACAGATTGTCATCGCAGAGCTGCCCAGCGATTCGCTGACGCCTGCGCATTTCAAACAGACCACCGCCGATATGCCCGTGGCAGGCGACGGTCAGGTGCTGCTCAAGGTGATCCTGATGTCCATCGACGCGGCCAACCGGTCATGGATGAAAGGCGCGACCTACCGCGCGGCGGTCAACGCCGGTGACGCCATGCCGACCTATGCCATCTGCGAGGTCGTCGAGAGCAACAGCGACCGTCTGGCCGTTGGCGATATCGTCGCGGCGGAGGCAACGTGGTCGAACTTTGTCGTCGCCGATGCGCGCAAATGCGAGAAGCTGCCAAAGGTGCCGCAGCTGTCGAACCTGATGTCCGTCTACGGCATCGCGGGCAAAACCGCCTATCACGGGCTGATCTCTGTCGGGCAACCGGTTGCGGGTGAAACCGTGCTGGTGTCGGCCGCCGCAGGGTCGGTCGGTGGCTATGTCGGCCAGATCGCCAAGGCGCTTGGCTGTCGGGTCGTGGGCATCGCGGGCGGGGCCGAGAAATGCAAATGGGTGACGGAGGAATTGGGCTTTGACGCCTGCATCGACTACCGCGCCCCCGGCATGTCCAAAGCCCTGCGTGCTGCCTGCCCCGACGGGGTGGATGTCTATTTCGACAACGTCGGCGGCACCGTGCTCGAGGCCGCGTTGTTCGCGATGAACGAAAAGGGTCGCATCGTCTGCTGTGGTGCTGTCAGCCAATATGACACCGAAACCCCCACCGGGCCGCGCAACCTGCCCGGTCTGGTCGTGGTCAAACGTCTGCGGATGGAAGGCTTTATCGTGATGGACTGGACCCAGAACGACGCCAAGGCGCTGCGCGCGTTGCAGACCTGGGTCGAGGCGGGGCAGATCAAGGTGACCGAGGACATCGTCGACGGATTGGAAAACGCGCCACAGGCGTTGATCGGCCTGTTGGCCGGTGAGAACAAGGGCAAGCGCATGGTGCGTGTTGCCGCGGACCCATCCTGAAGGAGTATCCCATGTCTGCATTGAAAGAGGCACTAGCCCATAGTGAAACGCTGATCGGGACCGAGGTCGGGGTCTCTGACTGGATCACGGTGGATCAAGAGATGATCGACCAATTTGCCAAAACCACCCACGACATGCAGTGGATTCACATCGACCCCGAACGCGCCGCTGCGGAAACGCCCTTTGGCGGAACGATTGCGCATGGGTTCCTGACCCTGTCGCTGGCGAGCCGCTTTGCCTATGATTGCTTTAACATGATGCCCGGACAGGTGATGGGCATCAACTATGGCATGAACAAGCTGCGGTTCCTGACTCCGGTCAAGGCGGGGTCGCGGCTGCGCGGGCGGTTCACGTTGCAAAAGGTCACGGCGCGTAACGCCACCGATATGCTGCGCGAGAACCTGCTAACGATCGAGATCGAGGGCGTCGAGACACCCGCGATGGTCGCCGAATGGTTGGGGCTGGCGGTGTTCAAAGACTAACCCCCCACACCAGCGCAAAGACAAAGGGCCGCGCATCCCTGCGCGGCCCTTTGCTATTTCGTCACCTCGGTTATCCCGCGGGACAGGCGGCACCCGTCTCGATCCAGGCCTTGGTCAGCTCGCCAAAAATCTCCTGACTGCCGGGTGCGGGCTCGCGCCCCTCGCCCGGATGCCACCCCCAGCCGACCAGACCGTCTTCGGCGTTGTGCTCGTGCAGCTCTTCCAGCGTCTTACCGCCATTGCGTTCCTCGTCCTTGATCTGGGCACAGATTTCGGCAGCGGATTTGCCGATCCAGCCCATTTCAATCGGAGCCAGCTGCCAAGGGGTATGCCCCGGGATCGACCCGCCCCCTGCGGCAAAGGTAAAGTTCTGTTCGCCATGACACGTGTTGCAGCGCATGCCGGGCGCGCCAAAGTCCGCCTCTCCACGTACCACGGGGGGTTCGTGCATCTGCATATCCATCCCTTGGCGTGGAGAGTTATCGACGGGGTGGCAATTCAGGCAGCGAGGATGCCCGATCACCACCATCATTTCCTCGAAAAGCGCGGTGGAGCGTTCTGCCTCCCCCTCGATCGCGTCAAATTCGTCAACCGTGCGCAGACCGTTGACGGTCTCTGCCATGACAGGGCCCGCCATCAGCGCAGTGATGGCCATGATATTCAGCGTATTTTTCATGACTTACACTCCTACGGATTTGGTAAAGGGCAGTTTGGTGACAGCTTGCCCCGTCAGGGCACGCCACGCGTTTGCAACGGCCGGACCGACGGGCGGCAAGCCGGGTTCGCCGATACCGGTGGGGTCGTTATCGCTTTGGACGATAGCGACCTCTACCTGGGGCATCTCGTTGATGCGCAGCATGCGGTAGGTGTCAAAGTTGCGTTCCATGATGGTGCCGCCTTCGCCAAGGGTGACCTCGTCAAACAGCACCGATCCCAGACCATAGCCCGCCCCGCCTTCGATCTGGGCGCGGATGACATTGGGGTTCACAGCGACGCCACAGTCAACGGCGCACCAGATTTTATGCACCTTGGGGAAGCCGCCCTGATCCGAAACTTCGACGATCTGGGCCACATAGGTGTTAAAGCTTTCGTGCACAGCAACGCCGTAGGCACGATCCCCCTTCACCTTGGTGCCGTCCCAACCCGCCAGCGCGGCCACTTTCTCCAACACGCCACGGTCGCGACCGGCGTCGCCTTTCATCAGGTCCAGACGCCCCTGAACGGGGTCTTTGCCCCCTACTTCAAGCAGTTGATCCAGAAACACCTCGGTCGCGTAACCCGTATGCGAATGGCCGACCGACCGCCACCAGAGCACGGAAACGGGGCTATCCTGCCGGACCCAGTCCACCTTCAGCGCGGGCAGGTCGTAGGGCATCTTGGTGGCCCCCTCGTAGGACGTGGGGTCCATGCCGTCTTTCATCATGCCTTCCATCGGACCACCGGCCATGATGGACTGGTTCACCACCACGTCATGCCACCCGACGATATTGCCGTCCGCGTCCAGACCGCCCTTCATCTTATGCACGGTCAGCGGGCGATAATAGCCGCCGATCATGTCGTCTTCGCGCGTCCAAAGCAGTTTCCAGGACCCGTTCCCGCCAGCGGCTTTCGCGATCTCGGCGACTTCGGCGGCAACATGGGCCGTGGGCTGCGCGCGGCGGCCAAAGCTGCCGCCCGCGAACATCACGTTGATCTGCACCTCCGATGGATCGATCCCCAAGGTGGCGGCCAGCGTCGGCTTGTCGAGCGACGGGAATTGCGACCCCATCCAAAGCTCCGCCTTGCCATCCGTGACCTCGAGCACGGCATCAAGCGGTTCAAGCGCGGCATGGGCAAGATAGGGAAAGTGGAACTCTGCCTCGATCACCTGCGCGGCCCCGTCGATCCCCGCCATGGCATCGCCAACCTCTTCCGCAGCGCGACCGCCTTCGGCAGCGGCACGCGAGAAATCCGCATAGATCTGCGCGCTCGACCGGGTTTCGGCTTTGCTGTCGTCCCATTTCACCTGCAATGCCTCGCGCCCCTTGAGCGCGGCACCGGTGGTCTTGGCATAGACCGCGACCCCTTGCGGGATTTCACGTACCGCGATGACACCCGGCACCTTCAGCGCGTCGGTATCGTCAAAGCTGGCGACAACGGCACCCATCTTATCGGGGTGCGCCACGACGACCGTTTCCATCCCCTCGCGGTAGACATCCATCGTGTATTCGGCCTGACCGGTGGTCTTGGCATGGGTGTCCAGCTTGGGCACATCGGTGCCGATCAGGGTAAAATCCTTGGCCTCTTTCAGCTTGGGTTCGGCGGGGGCGGTCATGGTTGCGGCTTTTTCAGCGAAGGCGCCAAAGCCTGCCTCGGTCCCGTTGGGGTGGGAGATCCGCCCTTTCGAGATCGTGATCTCGGACGCGGGCACGCCCCATTCGGCGGCGGCGGCATCAACCAGCATCGCGCGGGCGGCAGCGCCGGCCTTGCGCATCTGCATATAGCTGTTCGCCATCGCGGTGGACCCGCCTGTGCCCTGCAACCCGAACAGCGTGTTGGCATAAAGTTCGTCATTGGCAGGCGCGCTTTCGGCACGCATCTGCGACCAGTCGGCGTCCAGTTCCTCGGCTACGAGGGTCGCAAGGCCGGTGTTCGGCCCTTGCCCGAATTCGATATGTTTGATCAGCACCGTCACCGTGTCATCGGGGGCGACACGCACAAAGGCGTTCGGCGCGAATGTGGCCGGATCGGCCGCCGGGTCAAAGGCGGTCGCGGCACCGGACTGGGCGCGCGATCTTTCGGGTAGAACAACGCCGATCACCAGTCCGGCAGAAGCGGTAGACAGAAAACCGCGGCGAGAGAGATTAAGATTGGTCATGGCTTACCCCTCCAGCTCTTTGGCGGCGTTCTTGATCGCCTCGCGGATACGGACATAGGTGGCGCAGCGGCAGATGTTGCCGGCCATGGCATTGTCGATATCCTCGTCCGTGGGGTTCGGGATCTCGCGCAGCAGCGCCATGGCGCTCATCACCTGACCGGATTGGCACCAGCCGCATTGGGGCACGTCGATCGCCTCCCATGCGGCTTGGACCGCTTTGGCCTCTGGCCCGTCGACACCCTCGATTGTGGTCACATAGGACCCTTCGACCATAGAAAGCGGGGTGACGCAGCTGCGGCGGGTCATGCCGTTCAGCTCGACCGTGCAGGCACCGCATTGCGCGATACCGCAGCCGAATTTCGTGCCGGTCAACCGCAGGTCGTCGCGCAGCACCCACAAGAGGGGCGTGTCATCGGGCGCGTCGACGCTCACCTCTTTGCCGTTCAGGGTAAAGTTTATCATGCTGGCTCCTCCTATTGGATGTTGGCTGCTGGCGTGGAATGTTGGGGCTTCCCTCGCAGAGGGAACTAGCCCGCAACAGCAGCGCGTCAATGTGCCCCAACGCAAAAGACGGAGGCAACGCGCGGTTGCCTCCGTCCTGACTTCATCAAAGCACGATGGTGCCTAGCCGGTGGTGCCTAGCCGGTGGTGTCCTTGACCGGATCCTTGCCGGTAAAACGCGCCACCATCGCAAAGAAATACGGCACGAAAAGAACCCCCAGAACGGTTGCGGCAATCGTACCGGCCAGCACACCGGCCCCAATCGCCGTACGTCCACCGGACCCCGCACCGGTGCTGAGCACCAGCGGCAGGACCCCAAGCGAGAACGCCATAGAGGTCATAATGATGGGGCGGAACCGTTGCCGCGCGGCGTCGACAGCGGCGTCAAAGATGCTTTCGCCCTCTTGCCGTCTGTCGCGGGCAAACTCGACAATCAGGATCGCGTTTTTCCCCGTCAGGCCCACAACAGTCAGCAGCCCGACCTGAAAGAAAACCCCGTTTTCGAACCCGCCCAGATAGGCACCTGTCAAGGTTCCCAAAATGCCGATTGGCATGGCGAGCATCACGGCAAAGGGGATCGACCAGCTTTCATAAAGCGCCGCCAGCGCCAAGAAGATCGCCGCCAGGGACAGACCGTACAGCAAGGGGGCTTGGTTGCCGGATTCCTGTTCCTCCAAGGACAAACCAGTCCAGGCGATCTGGAAGCCGGGGGGCAACTGGGTGACCAGCCGTTCAAGCTCTGCAATCGCCTCGCCTGTGCTGACCCCTTCGGCGGGAGAACCCTGGATCTGCATCGCGGGGATACCGTTATAGCGGTTCACCCCCTGCGGCCCGTACGCCCAGCTTCCTTCGGCAAAGTTAGAGAAGGGCACCAGCCCCCCGCTATCATTACGCACGCGCCATTTCTCAAGATCCGACGGGGTCGCACGGGCCGCGGCCTCGCCCTGCACATAGACCCGTTTGATCCGCCCCTCATCGACAAAGTCGTTCACATAACGACCCGCCCAGGCGACGGTCAGCAGGTTGCCCACATCCGTGGCACTGACCCCCATCGCACCGGCGCGGCGCCAGTCGATATCCAGATTGAACTGCGCCGCATCTTCCAACCCGCTGGGGCGGGCAGAGGCGATCAGCGGGCTTTGCGCCGCCATCCCCAAAAGCTGGTTACGTGCCTCCAGCAGCTGTTCGTGGCTTTGACCGCCGCGGCCTTGCAGGTAGAAATCAAAGCCCGACACGTTGCCAAGCTGGCTGACCGAGGGCGGCACGATGGGGAAGACCATCGCGTCCTGTATCTGGCTGAAGGCACCAAAGGCCCGCCCCGCAACCGCTTGCACGCTTTGCGCCGCCTCTGTGCGTTGCTCCCAGTCTTTCAGTCGTACGAAGACCAGACCAAGGTTCTGCCCTTGGCCCGCAAAGCTGAAGCCCACCACGCCGAAGACGGATTCAACGACGTCATCCTCGTTTTCCAGATAGTAGTTCTCGACCTGTTTGATGACCTCGAGCGTGCGTTCCGCCGTCGCCCCCGTGGGGGCCTGCACCAGCGTGAACAGCGTGCCCTGATCCTCGGCCGGCAGGAAGCCTGCGGGCGTGCGCATGAACAAGAACACCATCGCCGCGATGATCGCCAGATAGACCAGCCCGACCCGCAGCGGACGCCGCACGAGCCAGCCCACCGTGCCGGTATACCCACCAAGTGTCTTGTCAAAACCGCGGTTGAACAGGCCAAAGAACCCGCGCCGCTTCTCGTGGCTGCCCTGCTTGAGCAAGGACGCACAAAGCGCGGGCGTCAGGGTCAAGGCGACCACCACCGACAGCGTCATCGCCGAGATGATGGTGATCGAGAACTGTTTATAGATCACCCCCGTCGAGCCGGGGAAAAACGCCATCGGCACAAAGACCGCCGACAAAACCACCGCGATCCCGATCAGAGCGCCGGTGATCTGGTCCATCGACTTGCGCGTCGCCTCAAGCGGGCCGATGTGTTCCTGCTCCATGATCCGTTCGACGTTCTCGACGACCACAATCGCGTCATCGACGAGCAGGCCAATCGCCAGCACCATGCCCAGCATCGTCAGCGTGTTGATCGAAAAGCCAAAGGCCGCGAGCACGCCAAAGGTGCCCAGCAAGACGACCGGCACCGCCAGCGTCGGGATCAAGGTGGCGCGGATGTTCTGCAAGAACAGATACATCACGATAAAGACCAGCACGATCGCCTCGATCAGGGTCTTGATCACCTCTTCGATAGAGATTTTCACGAAGGGCGTCGTATCGAAGGGCACGACATAGCTCACCCCTTCGGGAAAGAACGCCGACAGTTCCTCGATCCGCTGTTCGACGGCGGCGGCTGTATCCAGCGCGTTGGCACCGGGGGCAAGGCTGACCGCCATGCCGGTCGCCGCATTGCGGTTGTAGCGCGAGATCGTGGCATAGCTTTCCGACCCGATCTCGACCCGCGCGACATCATTCAGCAGCACCAGCCCGCCGTCGGTTTCTGCGCGCAGCACGATCTGGCGGAAATCCTCGGGGCTGGTCAGCAGGGATTGCGCGGTGATCGTGGCGTTCAGCGCCTGCCCTTCGACGGCAGGACGGCTGCCAAAGGATCCCGCTGAAATCTGCGCGTTCTCGGCCGAAACCGCTGCCACGATGTCGGACGGGGTCAATTCAAACGCGGCGAGCTTCACCGGATCAAGCCAGATGCGCATTGCGTATTGCGCCCCGAACACTTGTACGCTGCCCACGCCTTCGACGCGGCTGATCTCGTTCACCAGATTGGATTGCATGTAATCGCCAAGATCGGTGGCGTCATACTTCCCGTTCTCGCCAATCAGCCCGATCACCATCAAGAAGCCAGCAGAGGATTTTTGCACCGTGATCCCCTGCCGCTGCACCGGTTCCGGCAACAAGGCAGAGGCTTGTGACAGTTTGTTTTGCACCTGCACCTGCGCGATATCGACATCTGTGCCCGTCTCGAACGTCAGCGTAATGCTCGCCCCGCCTTCGCTGGTGGACGAGGACGAGATATAGCGCAGCCCGTCCAGACCGGTCATCTGCTGTTCGATCACCTGCGTCACCGTATTGGCCACCGTCTGCGCCGAGGCGCCGGGATAGGACGCGCGCACAGCCACAGAGGGCGGCGCGATCTGCGGGTATTGCGCCACGGGTAGGTTGAGGATCGACAAGACGCCGATACCCATGATGAAAATCGAAATCACCCATGCGAAGATGGGGCGGTCAATAAAGAAACGGGCCATGCAAAACGCTCCGGCTTTTGGTTATTCGGCGGGTGCCGGTGCGGCGTCCTCGGACTTGGCGTCTGGGGTGGCTTGCTCTTGTGGGGTAACGGTCGCACCGGGCGCGGCCTTTTGCAGCCCCATCACGATCACACGGTCGCCCGCCGATAGCCCCTCGCTCACGATCCAGTCCGATCCGCGGTCCTGCAGCACGGTCAGCTGGCGCTGCTCGACGACGTTGTCGCCGTTCACCACCATCGCCAGCGGCTGCCCGCGACGGTCGCGGCTTACGGCTTCTTGCGGGACAAGGAAGGCACCTTTCGCGATCCCCGTGGGCATTTCGACGCGCACATACATGCCCGGCAGCAGCAGACGGTCGGGGTTGTCAAAGGCCATCCGCAGCACGACGACACCGGTTTGCTGGTCCACATCCGGTTCGGCGGCGGTCAGCGTTCCGGTCTGGTCATAGATACTGCCATCGGCCAGCGTCAGCTTGACCTCGCGCGGGGTATCGCCAAGGCGCTTTTCCGCATTCCCGCGCCGCCAATCCAGCAGCTCGGCTGCTGATTGCGTGACATCGACATAGACCGGATCAATGTTGCGGATCACGGCCAGCGGGCTGGCCTGACTGTTGGTCACCAAGGCACCGGGCTGGTCAGGGACCGCCCGATCTCGCCCGATAGACGGGCGCGGACCTGCGTGTGATCCAGCTCGATCTGGGCAGAGCGCAGCCCCGCCTGCGCCGCCTGAAGCGAAGCCGCCGCGCTGTCGCGTGCCGCTACCGCCGCATCCAGCGCCTGATCGCTGGCAACATTGCGCGAGGATAGTTCCTCGAGCCGCTTGGCCTCCCGCTCGGCAGAGCTGGCTTGCGCCTGTGCCTGCGCAACCGATGCCTGCGCCTGCGCGACAGCGGCCTCGTAAACGATGGGATCAATTTTAAACAGCACATCGCCTTCCGCCACGGGCTCACCCTCGGCAAACAGACGTTCTGTGATGATGCCCGCCACCTGCGGGCGTACCTCTGCCTCGGCAGAAGCGACAACGCGTCCGGGCAAGGTTGTGGCAAGCTGCACGTCCTGCGGCTGCATCGTCATGACGGTGACGGCAGCGGGCGGGCGATCGCCCTGCTGCGCCGTTGCGGGGACAGACACCGCACAAATAGCCGTTGCAAGGGCGGCGCAGCGCAGCCCGGAGATCAAGGAGTACATTCTGACGATCCTGTCTTTTAGTTCAAATCGAAAGCACCACCGCGGGGTGCTGTGGATGGGGCGGACAAATTGCCCTATTTTTCCGGTGCCGACACGGGCGACGGCGCCGTCACCTTGGGCCCGCAGGTGGCACGGGTTTCTGCCGGTGCAGCGGCTGCGGGCCGAGGCTGGATCTTGCGATAAACCAGAAACGACACGCAAGCTACCGCGCCCATCATCGGGATTAGGGTTGCCATAGCCAAAAGCGCATTGCCCAGCAAGGCACCAAGCGACCCGACCAACAAACCGGACCCCATCTGGATAAAGCCCAGCATCGACGCCGCCGCCCCCGCAGCCCGCCCAAAGGGGGCAAGTGCCGCGGTGGACATGGCAGGCATCACAAAGGCAATCCCGAAAGAATAGGTCGCGACCGGCACCATCACATGCAGAAAGCTCGGCGGCCAAAGCAGCAGGGTTAACGTCCCCAGACTGCCCAAGGCCACAAACACCAGCCCCGGCCCGACCAGCCGGTCTGCCGAAAACCGGCCCATCAGCTGACGCACCAACAAGGACGCGGTAAAGAAGCTGCCCGATTGCGCCAACATCGACGCCCCGAATTGCGCAGGCGTCAGCCCGACCTCGTCCATCAGGATAAACGGCAGGAACGTCGCCTGCGCATAGAGCGCCCCAAGTGCACCGCCCATCACCAAAGCGGCGGATAGGAACTGCGGATTGCTGAGCAAAGCCTTGTAGGTCCGGCCAAGTGCCTTGAAATTCAGGCGCGAGGGGTCTGCGGTCACGGTTTCTTTCATGGAAAAAAGCGCGACCCAGATCACGAGGAAACCGATCACGGTCATCAGCAAGAAAATCGACTGCCAACCAAACACCGGCAGCATCAGCCCCCCGATGGTCGGGGCCAGCGCCGGACCAAGAGCTAGAATAATCCCGATCAGGTTCATGATCCGCGACGACCGGTCATCGGTGAACAGATCCCGCACCAATGCCCGCGAGATCGCGATGCCCGCGGAGGCACCGATGCCTTGCAGGAAACGCGCGCCCATCAGAACCTCTACCGTGGGCGACAGGGTCGCAGCGACACTGGCCACACAATAAAGCGCCATGAAGGCAATCGTGATCGGCCGCCGTCCAAGCGCATCCGACAGCGGCCCTGCGATCAGCTGCGCACAGGCGAAGCCCCCGAAATAAAGCGTCAGCGTCAGCTTGATCGCGGATTCCGTGGTGTCAAAGACGCGCACCAGCTCTGTCATCGCGGGCGTATACAAGGCCATCGACACAGGCCCGATGGCCACCAGAAGCGCGCCGATCAGACTGACCCGCCGTTCTGACATAATGGGCGTTGTCATTCGGCGGCCTCGGATTTACACGTCGCCCCGCGAGAGGCCGACAGGTTCTGTCGCAGGGTCAGGGCCGTGGCGCGGAAGGTCTGCCACTGCTCTGGCGTCAATCCTTCCGAAATGATCGTCTCTACCCGTGCACCGGCCTGTGCGATCTGCGACAGGATGTCATTGGCTCGCGGGGTCAGGGACGCGATCTTGGCGCGGCGGTCATTCGGGTCGGCGGTACGGGCAATCAGCTCTGCCGCTTCCAGACGGTCCAGAAACCCCGTGAGGCTCATCGGCGTCATGCCAAGACTTTCAGCCAGCATATGCTGCCGCGTCGCCCCGCAGCGCGCCATATGCGCCAGCACCCGTGCCTCTGCCGCCGTCACAGGAAGCTCGGCGGCTTCGATCTCGCGCTCGAACACGCCACGGCTGAGCCTGCCGATGTCGCTGATAAGGAAACCAAAGCTGTCGGGGTTGATCTTGGTACGCATGTCTTGTCCGCTTTTAATATGTTTACCTTATTATATAGCGCACTGATACATCTTGAACCAAGTGTCAATTCGACCCTGCCCCAAAAAAACGTGAGGTTACCACGGTAAAGCTGTCAAATGCGGCGCAGCTCGAACCGGGATCGGTAGCGCACGGGCTTTCCCGGCAGCAGCAAACAATCGGGATACTCGGGGTGGTGCGGGGTATCGGGCCAGAACTGCGGCTCGATCGCAAGCCCGGCCTGTGGCCCATAGGCGCCTCCGTCCACGCCCAGATCCGCACCTGTATCAATATGCGCGCCGTTATAGAGCTGCACCCCAGGTTGATCTGTCAACACATCCAACTGTAGACGTTGAGTGCTTAACCGGCACGCAAGCACCATCTGGTCCCCGCCTTGGGACAGGCAAAAGTTGTGATCCAGCACCGGCCCGATGGCGCGCGCATGGCGATAGTCGAATTCGCTGCCCGCTACCGAGACGGGCGCGCCCAACGGGAGTTGAGCGTCATCCACAGCAAGGTAACTGGTCGCGGGCACCATCAGGCGGTGATCCGACAGATCCGCCGATCCCGACAGGTTCCAATAGCCATGAAAGGCGGGATTGAAATAGGTGGGCTGATCCGCCGCGCCCGTCATCTCGATCTCTAGATGTCCCGCATTATCAATCGTGTATGTAACAGAGGCGTTAATATTGCCGGGAATCCCGCCCAACCCGTCGGGGTGGTGCAGCTCAAGCCGGCAGCGCGTGGGGGTGACATTGGTAAAGCGCCAGTTCCGGCCGGAATATCCCGCAACGCCACTGTGCAATGTGGTCCGTCCTGCTTCGTTTTTATCAAGCTGATGCCGGATGCCCGCAATCTCCATCTCTGCGCCCGCGATGCGATTGGCGACCGGACCGACCACCGCGCCAAAGTACTGCATGCTGCCAAGATAGGCAGCCACGTCGCGCCCGCCCAGTAGCAGCGAATGCGATTCCCCCATGACGCGAAGCTCTTGAATCGTTGCCCCCCACGACAAAACGGAAATCGACGTGCCGCCATTGCTGATCTGATGCCGGACGATCTTTTCACCCTCTGGCGTTGTGCCGAAAATCGTTGAATCGGCTTTATTTTTCTTGCTCTGCGCCGGCGTCATCGAATGGTCCCTTTCGTCTATTCAACTGCTCAAACGAACATCTAATTAGCCTAAATGCCTAAGTATTTAACCGAGATCGCCCCAATTATGACAAGTTTCGCCATCAGATAGAAAGCAACAGAAACAGCCATACCGAGCTGTTACGGACAAGTAGTAAGGCAAACAAATGAAAATTCTTGCGGTAGATGACGACCCAATCATCCTAGAGCTTTTGTCGCATTTCATTGAAGGCATGACAGACCATACGCTGGTCACTGCCGAATGCGCTGCCGATGCACTTGAGGCGATCAAGGACAACGCCCGCGCCCCGTTCGACAGCTTCCTTCTGGATATTCAGATGCCGGTCACCGACGGTATCCAGCTGGCCAGCCAGATCCGCGCGATGAAGCAATATATGGATGCGCCGATCCTGATGCTGACCGCGATGTCCGAAAAATCCTATATCGACGCCGCCTTCTCTGCCGGTGCGACCGACTATGTGACCAAGCCGTTCGAAATGACCGAGCTTAAGGCGCGGCTGTCGCTGGTTGAACGCGCGGTTGACGGGTTGGCAACCCGCACGAGCAAAGTGTTCGCGGCCAAGGCGGTTACCCATCACGACGGTCGGCCCGAACGCGCCGTGCAATTGCACGAGCCGATGGCGATCCATGATGTGAACAACCTGATCGAGTTCATGGCGCTTGAGAACTATGTGCAGCAATTGTCGCGCAGCGACCTGTTCGGGTCGATCTGTTTTGCCTTCAACATCCGCGATGTCGAAATCTTCCACGAAAACATGTCGAATTTCGAATTCTGCAGCATGCTCAGCGATGTCGGAGAGATCATTTCGGATACGCTGGAAGGGTGCCAGTTCCTCATGTCTTACGCAGGCGGCGGCACGTTTGTATGCATCACAGAAAGCGGCTGGCGCCCTGATCCAAAGCTTTTGGCGAATAATATCAACATTTCGCTGGCAAAAACCGAATTGTTCGATAACCGTGGTCAACACATCAACCCACGTATTTGCGCCGGCAAGGCGGTGCGGTTGATGTGGAAGACAAATTCCTCGGTCATGGATGCGCTGTCAGAGGCGCATGCCTCTGCCGAAGAAGCGACAGCCAACTACCAGAAGGTCCAGAACGACTTCTGGAATGTGGGGAGAACAGCGTGATGCACAAGAAGCTGGAGTTACCGGGGATCGAGCGTATTCGCGCGCGGTTCCTCGATATGCTAGAGCAGCGCCAGCGTGCGCTGGCCGAGCACGCACTGGCCGCCTGGGAAGGCAGCACGCTGCAAGAGATCAACGATAACCTCGCCGAAGCCCGTACCATTCTGCACCAGATCGCGGGCACGGCCGGTTCTTTGGGGTTCGACGATCTGGGCACCGTGGCGCGCGACAACGAGCTTGCGATTGACGCGCATCTGGATGGCCCCAAGGGCAAGATCGCCAACTGCCCGACCGAGATTATCTTTGGTCTGGACGACTTCCTGAAATCCTCCGAAGCGTTGATTGCCGAACAATCCGCGTTGGAATCCGCCTAAACGGTCCTTTGCGCTTCCGGCCCCACGGGCCATTTGCCGTTGCAGCGCCTCGCGCTCCGGCGATCCGGGGTGTGCCCCGCTTTCCCAGACATCCCATTGATTTCCGCACCATGATGTAGGACGTTCGTCGCGCAACGAAATGCCCCTAGTCGAAAGCGGAACTGCACCATGACCCAACCCCATATCCTGATCGCAGGCGGCGGTATCGGCGGCCTAGTACTGGCGCTTTCGCTGCACCAGCTTGGCCTGCGCTGCACCGTTTATGAACAGGTGCGCAGCTTGAAACCGCTGGGTGTGGGGATCAACATCCAGCCTAATGCCGTGCGCGAGCTGTTTGATCTGGGGTTGACCCAAGCGCAGCTTGACGAAATCGGCGTGCCCGCAAAGGAATGGGCGCTGGTCGGGCAGAAGGGGCAAGAGATTTACGCAGAGCCGCGCGGCACCGACGCAGGCTATCGCTGGCCGCAATATGCCGCGCATCGGGGCCAGCTGCATATGCTATTGTATCAAACGCTGGTGGATCGCGCTGGCGCCGAGGCCGTGCAGCTTGGTGCCAAGATCACCGGATACACCCACGGGCCAGCGGGTGGCGTGACCGCGCATATCGCCCATGCCGACGGGTCACAGACACGTGCCGAGGGCACCCTGCTGATCGGTGCCGACGGGATACATTCCGCCGTGCGTGCGCAGATGCATCCCGATCAGCCGCCGATCCACTGGGGTGGTGCTTTGATGTGGCGCGGCACCTCGCGGGCAAAACCGGTGCGCACGGGGTCTTCGTTTGTCGGGCTTGGCGACCACCGCCAGCGCATGGTGATCTATCCGATTTCAGCCCCCGATGCCGACGGCTATGCCACCATCAACTGGATCGCCGAAGTCACGCTGGACGAGACCGAGGATCGCAAAAGCGGTTGGTACCGTCCGGCGGAGCTGTCGGACTTTGCACATCACTTTGACGGCTGGACTTACGATTGGCTGGATGTCCCCGCCCTGCTGCGCGGCGCGACAGAGATTTACGAGAACCCGATGATCGACCGTGACCCGATCCCCACGTGGGTCGACGGCCCTGTTGCCCTGATCGGCGACGCGGCCCATGCCATGTATCCCACGGGATCGAACGGCGCGAGCCAGGCGATCATGGACGCCCGCCATCTGTGCGCGCGCTTCCTGCAAGACGGGGTCACCCCCGCGGCACTGCGCAGTTTTGACGACGCTTATTGCGGACCGATATCAGAGCTGATCCTGCGCAATCGCGGGGCCGGTCCTTTTGGGTTGCTGAACATGGTAAACGACCGTTGTGGCGGTGCCTTCGACCAGATCGACGACGTGATCCCACCACAGGAACGGGCCGAGTATATGGCGCAGTACAAGACCGCAGCAGGATTTGCCGTTGATCGGTTGAATGCCTCTGACCCCACTTTGCCGCAAGGCGCACGCCTTACATAGTAAGCCCCTAGGATCACCGCGTATTTTTTGGGCGATGCCAAAAACGTGAGCGGCAAAAAAGTTATCTTACTAAAATTGT
>Ga0098060_1000558_pt1 | contig 16689 bp, 26 predicted proteins | sample 21_taG_FD_77063 | JGI IMG/M metagenome (GOLD analysis project Ga0098060, IMG submission 77063) | Marine viral communities from the Subarctic Pacific Ocean - 21_ETSP_OMZ_AT15319 metaG | ecosystem: Environmental > Aquatic > Marine > Oceanic | place: Pacific Ocean | collected 2015-01-19 | reverse complement strand
TATCTAACCCTACAAACCGTCTTCCACACGCAACTCTTCAAAGGTATGTGGGTACTGAAGGTAGGGACGCTGGCTCTTTATGCTTCCTGCCAGATCGGTTCGGGTTTAACCCTGACACTTATCGTCGTCGGGTATTTACCTTTTTCATTTTATTTCCCCTAAAATCTATTCTTCGTCTGGATTGAAACCGATGCCACCGTGCCAAAAGTCAATAGCACTTTCTGGTGCTGCTGTTCCTGTGTCTGGGATAACATCAATTAAGTCATTCACAAATTTATCTACAGAAGCATTAAAGTCCTCAAGGGATGCTCCTTCTTTGCTGAGGATTTCTAGTGTAAAACTACACTTCCACTGTTTCTCATTTTCGGACATTATACCCTCCTATTTCTTTCTTAAAACCAGTTTCTTTCCTCGAAAAATCAAGTCTGGGTTTTTTATACTTGGATTGAGAACCCTAAGTTTTTTTTGACTGACTTTATATCTAGAAGCCAATTCACTTAGTGTATCTCCACTTTTGATGTCTACATAAGCCAATTGCTTGTGAGAACATCCGACTGATAATAACAGAGAGACGGAAACGATAAAATACTTCATTTTATTCTCCTTATAATCCGTAGACACCAATTACATCTTTAGCAGCATCACTAAGAATGTTGCCACGAGGGAAGTTGCGAGCAGGAGCTTTCCAAGAAGCAGCTTTCCAAATCAAGCCGTCCTCTTTGCTGACGAAGAACCAAACACTTCGGTGGTACTTACCGGCATCTTGGTAAACCTTGTAGTATTTACCGCCTGCTTTGACTTTGACCTCTGGGCGTCGCACATTCGGGAACTTGGAATCATAGTGATTGTTTACGATTTCAACACACTGGTCAAGAAAACCACTCATGTGAAACTCGACTTCAGGATTAGCAGCAACCATGTCTCTCTCCTTACATCTTATATTACCATCGATTAGACATAGGTCAAGAAAAAAATGATTATTTTTTGTTTTTATTTCGCCACTTACTACGCATATATAGAAATTGTTCCTTGTGGAATTTTTCTTTTACTCTCAGCAATTCTTTCTTGCTCTTTTCTAGTAATATCCTCTGTTTTTCTGCTTGTTTTGTTTTGAGCCACACATAGAGGACGATTCCTCCACCAGGCAAAAGAAGGGCTAATAGAATACCAACCAGTAGAGTAAATGCCGTAATCACTCATTGGTATTCCTGAAGGGCGAGCAGCAACTCTGATGGACCCTGAACATCATGATATTTAGCGCAGCGCATAGCTACATCAAGATCATTACCATCTTTGCAAATTTGATCCCCAAAGAACACGCACTGGTCGGGATATTCCTGCATATTCATAAAGGCATAACTTTTATCCCAACCTTCACGGCTGATATCTATCGATATCTGACCGCCCATTCTGAAAGAAAGACCCCACCCGGCGAACTCTTTGCGCAGGTGGTCAATAATCTTTCTTCTTTCTCCGCTCTTTTGGTCCCATTCCACATAATTCTCTCGCTGAGCAGTCGTGCAATCTCTCCCAATAACAGAAAAATTGATTTGACTCTCACGCCAATCGACAAATGTTCCTGTTTTTATCTTGGTATGAGTATTTGCTGCCAACCTCAGTAGTACATTGATTATGTGGTTTATATCGGCTTCTGAATAGTGATCGCCTAGATTGACCTTGTGTAGAAGTTCTGGCTCATAGGCTAGATTTTCATCATCCATATCAAGATCACAATTATACACTCGGGTACCGTTACAGGCGTAAATTCTACTGAACATCGAGAGTAATACATCGGGTGAGATTTGTTGTTCTATTTTGTCTAAACAAGCCCCCGTGATGAGATGTTTTTTATATCCAGTCTTAATAGAAGCTAGGGACTCAATAATATCTTTGGAAACAACTTGTCCGGCACTCGCCAGTGTACCATCTAAATCAAACAACAGTGCCTCTATTTTAGCTGTCATATTTCCTCCTCTCCAACAAGAAATGACTTAAGGGTCCTGATATCAACCGGCTTCATCATTAAGTATGCGATTGTTTCGTATTCATACTCATTAGTAATATAATACTGGTAATCATCGGGAGAATATCTACTGAAAGAATCAGTGTTGGGAAATAACAACATTGAATAAACAATAATTTTTTGATTTGTAGTATCCACATCTCCATAAAAAGCATCCACAACGATCCCCAATCGATTAAGGCGCACCGACCGGGCAAAAGTACCAGGAGGGACCGCTTCCTTAGGGTACTTCTCCATATTGACATCGGGAATTACCTCGTCTATTGACGAGTTTATTATATTTGGCAAGTCTTCTATTTCAATCATTGTTTACACTCATACAGTACCACAGAACAACTGATTGTCAAGTTATGAGTTCAAAATCTATGATTTTAATATCTTGTGATAAACATTCCTCAGAATCAGAACACAAGTCAGTAGATAAATATTTTTTATTATCGTCACACAGTACAGTAGCCACAGTAGTGGTCTGTTCGCCTTCTTTGGCTTTCATAAATGCGCCAAAAACATTAGCTCCAGATGAAATCCCCACAGAAAGACCTAGTTTATTTATTTGTCGTGCAACATTGATAGCATCCGAGTCTCTTATCCTCATTACTTTACCCAGCGACTCTAAATTGAGTATTTTTGGAACAAAACTATCTCCAATTCCCTCAATGCGGTGACTTTTGTCGGAATTGTTGCTCGGAAATATTGGAAATGCCACGAAGGAGTCATTATTTGCTAAAATCTCCCCAAAATAGTGATAAAAACCCATGATAGTGCCGCCGGTACCTGCTCCAGCAACAAAAACATCCAGGTTTCCGAGGTTAGCCCTTTGCATGGCTTGGTGCAGTTCGGGTGCGGTATGCTGTGTATGTGCCATAATATTCCACGAATTGTCGAACTGTTTTGGTCCAAAATAGCCTTTTTTGACGCTTTTTTCTTGAGCCCGAGCAATACACTCAAGAAATCCACCCTGTTTTGGGGAGATTTCTACTAATGTTGCCCCATAAAACCTTAGAATCCTCTTTCTTTCCTCAGAAAGCCACTCTGGCATGAATATTTGGACTGGATGTCCTAAATAAGCACCCATCGCCGCTAAAGCAATGCCGGTATTGCCACTTGTTGCCTCGACTATCACATCTCCAGGCTCTATGCGCCCCAGTCTGTATGCACTAGTAAGGATTTCCAGCGCCATTCGGTCTTTTATACTTCCTGTCAAGTTATGTGCCTCGTATTTTGCAAGTATACTCACCGCTTCACCGGATAATTCCCCGTGAATACGAAGCAGTGGAGTATTTCCTACAAACTTGCGGAGCTTTTCCAGCTTTTCTGGCATATCCTCCATGCGTTTATCCTAACTGTCTCTCCACAAGTTATTAGCAGCAAACTTAATGACTTCTTCGGCTGAATTTTCATTGTACCCGTACTCATCTATAAGGGTTTTTACCATTTCGTTATATTTTACTTGCTGTTTTTTATCTCGTGATTTAGATTTGGTTACAATTCGAGAAATTTCTTTTACAGAAGAGGTAAGCTTACTTTCGATAGCTTCTTTAAGGGGCGCATAAGACTTCCAATCTACCTTTTCGCCCCTTCTGAGCTTGGAAAACATGAAAGCGGTGATATCAACACGGAAATTCTCTTTGGAGGTTCCAACAATACCAATCTGTTCCTCTATAGATACCATGAATGGCTCATCGGGCTGGATCTCTTCATTAGTAATGGTGTCTTTCACATTTGTCATATTGACATAGGCTTCCGCATGATCCAGGTAGTTGTTAAATAAAGCCTCGGCTTGCTCATCATAAGCGGATACAAATGCTTTAGTTATTTCTTTCTCTAAGATGTTGAGATATTCATCATGCAAGGTCTTACCTAAGAAATCTAAAAATCTATTTCGGTCATCTTCTACTACAATTTGATCCTTCACTTGCTTAATAAGTGCTTCTCTGATTGAGATTGGAGTTACCATGTTCTTTTCGCTGTCTGAAAGAGAAGAATCAATAGCCTTCATAATAAAGCGAGTAGAAATACCTGTCATACCTTCATCCCTCGTCTCATCACGAAGATCAGAAATATCTACTTTCTTAACATGACCGCTTTCAATAACATCTTTTCCGTCATAGATCTTCATCTTAGTTAGTGGATCTACTTTATTAGAGAGATGCAAGCGGCTGAGCACAGCAAACATGGCTGCTACCTCAAGGGTGTGCGGAGCTATGTGACCATCAAAGTCAGAAAGACCAAGCATTTTTTCATAAATCTTTTGCTCCTCCGACACCTCTAAGCAATAAGGTACATTTACACGCACTATACGATCTAAAATGGCTTCATTTGTGTTCTCTGACTTGAACTTGTTCCATTCTGCCTCATTACAGTGAGCCAAAATAACCCCATCGAAATAAATCATAGGACCTTTACCCGGAGAAGGAACAGATTTTTCCTGTGTAGCCGTAATCATAGTGTGAAGGAACTCAATCTCGTTCTTGAATACCTCAACAAACTCTACGATACCACGGTTACCAACATTAAAGGCTCCATTGAGGGAGAGTACTCTGGGATCGTCTTCGGAATAAAGGTCAAGCTTGGAAATATCTTCACTACCCACCAAGATAGTGACATCCTGACTGTTAGCATCCATGGGAGGTACAACACCTACGCCCCGACGACCACGCACCGAGTAAGATGCTTGTGTAATTGGCATTGAAGAGTAATCATTGTTAAAGTCTTCTTTGAGGCGGTGGCGGCACACGGGACAGAGATCGCCTTCGATTCGAATATTATAAATCTTTTCAAACTCATCCCTCAAAGAACGAGGGATTAGATGAAGGGGTTCTTCATGAATAGGGCACCCCTCGATATGATACATTGGTTCACAATCTTCGAGAGCGTGCTTGATATGCTCCATTAGGGCTGACTTTCCAGCACCTACAGGTCCCAAGAGTAGAAGTACCTGACGGCTTTCCTCTCCTTTGAGGGACGCTGAACGCAGGAATCTCATAATTTTAGCTAGAGACCTTTCCATTCCGAAGAACTTAGACTGGAAATAATCATAGGTTCTAAGCTCTTCTCCATTGAAGAGTTTATTACAGCGGGTATCCGATGGGGACATACGGGTGACGCCCTTTTCTGCCAAGGAATCATACAATTTCTTGTGAGCTAGTTTAGTGACAGAGGGGTCTTTCTCTATAACCTGAAGATAATCTTCTAGGCACCCGCTGAATTTTTCAGGTTTTTTGGTTTCTCTATGTTTTTCCACCAATTTCAAAAACTTTTGTGATTTTTGCTTAGTCATTTTTCTTTAGAACTCCCAAGTTTCATCTTCAATAACGGTTGTAAACCTAATGTTTCCAGACCATAGTTCATTAATATAACCGAACACTTTATTAGCCTCGGAAAGCTCTAGGTCTCTTCCATCGTGCTCGTGCTCTAGGACCAATGTTCCATCCTTAGTCAATTCATTGACAACAATAACAGGAACAGAGTTTAGTCCTATATTTTTAATTAGATCGTCTCGGATGGTTTGCCAGCTTTCTTTACCGGAAACTTCCGCTATTTTATTTATTCCCTCTTTTCGGTCAAAGGCAAAACTGAATAAATTCAACTCTTTGCATAAATCATAGTCAAGGTATGTTTTTATAAAGGTTTCGTCATTGTGGGTTTCTCTTGCACGCACACACTCTTCAAAACCGTGCTTTTTTTCGATATGTTTGAATATTTTATATCCCAAGTGATAGGGATTAACTCTTCCCAAGTGGGGGCGAATAACTTGGTTATGAAGGCGTATAAAAGAAAGATAATAATTGTCCGGCATCCCAAGCTCTTGAATAATCTTTTCATGTATCATCACAGCCCACCCTTCATTCATAATTTTAGTGAGAGCCTGGGGGACAAAATATGAAGATTCTCGTGCAACTATTCCAATCACATCTTTTTCCCATCCCTCAAGAAAACGATTATGGTCAGCAATAAATTGCAATAAGTTTTGATCAGGCTCAAGTGGGATCTTCTCTAAATTAAAATTATCCCACTTTCCGGATTTATCATTCATCTTCAACTTTCGATAGTATTCTTTTAGAGCAGATGAATTCCTTCTTTTAATACCAGGTGTGCGTGGTACCTGGTACCGGATAGCATGACATGAATCTAAAATCTTTTCTACCCTATCTACACCTATGTTGGGGTCCTCCATATACTTCTTGATGCGTTTACCGGCGGCTTTAAAGCGATCTAAAGCAGTATCAGCGCCTGTCTCGGCAAACATGCGGTTGTTCTTAAAAAAATCACTATGACCAACACAATGTGCCATTGTAAGTAAGTGGGTGGGCATCGGATTCTCTGTCATCAAGTAAGCGATGCTAGGATTAGAATTGATAATCATTTCATAAGGCAGCCCAGACATCCCTAAATTATACTCAGTTTGGATTCTGTCGAAAGACTTTCCATATGACCAGTGGCGATAGTGAGTAGGAAGCCCGGAGTACGCCATGTGTCCAATCATCTCTTTGTAATCACAAATTTCATACGAAATAGGATACCAGTCCAATCCATACTTTTTACCTAGGGCACAAATTTTATCATCCCAATCCTGTAACTCTTGCATAGACCATTCAGACATTAGTTTTTGCTCCAAAAAGCTTCTTAAAAGATTTCCATATATCTCTATGATCTTTTAGTCTCACCCTATAAAAGGATGAGTCCTCTAATTTATGTACAAAATCCCATAATTTATTGGTAGTATCTCCAAAAAAGAAAGCACTGTGTCGATCATAGATTCGCTGTTCACCTATTTCGGTGTAACACATCATCTGATTAATTTCTTTAAGTCTGCGGAAAGACTCTACCGCCTCTTCATTGTCAATAGACCAATTATCCCCGTCCCCACAGTAGAAAGTATAAATATTCCAGTTACTAGGGTGGTATCTTTTCTCAATAATATCCTCTACTTTCTTTAAACCAGTAGAAACTAAAGTCCCACCATTAGGAACCTTCGTAAAGAACTTCTCTTCATCTACTTCGTGCGCCTCGGAGGTGTGAGAAACAAAAACTACATCTACTTCGGAATATCGATGATTTAAAAATTGATATAAGAGAAAGAAGAAACTTCTAGCTAAAAACTTCTTCGAGTTCGTCATCGAGCCCGAGACATCCATAACAAAAAAGATTACAGCAGTAGTATTATCTTTTTGGACAGGTGCAATATGTTTGTACCTAAGATCACTTTCGTGAAAGGTAAACCTCTCACCGGACTCAGGATCAAAAGTGCCTGCTTTGATAGCTGCCTTTTTCCTTCTAATTTTTTGCTTGATTGTTTCCTTTTTTGAGAGTCGTGGTCGGATACCATAAGGGCGCTTGCCTTTACGCTTCATTTTTTCTTCTGTGATGAACTTGAAACGCTTCCGCTCAAGGTCGGGAAGATTGAGATCAGAGAACAAGTATTCCGCCAATTCTTCAAGAGACATCTCAATCTCGTACATTTCTTCACCTGGCTGGTTGCCCGGCTTGTCTCCCTTGGCACCTCTTTGTTGTTGTTTCTTCCCTATCTTTTGACCCTTTTTGACATCAATGCCTTGAGCAGATCCTACTCTTTTATTATTCTCATTACTTCCGTATACTAAACGATGTTCTTTTATGCCCTTGACGGGTATGCGTACTTTCTTCTTGCCGGACTGACCGATTATACTTTCTTCAGCAACAACATCCTTGATGCTTTCTTTTATTGCTTTTTCAATTTTATGGCGATGGCGGCTTCTATCCGAAGAAGCTCGATCAGCTATCGTTTTATGTTCTTTGAAAGTGCTCATAATATACAGACCTTATAATAAGTAGTTTTATTCAGTCGGTATTAGAGAAATATTCTTATTCAGATAAACGACTAATAAACAACGGCCATTCGAGGGTCTTGCGCTCTTTGGGGCTAGCATTTTTCCACTCTTTGTAAAGATCCATCATTTCCCGCTGGGACACTAGATCTGCTAGAGTCAAAGGTTCGCCGTTGGATAAGTTTGAAATCTTATTACCATCAGCCAGCGATACAATAACGGGTTGATCGGGAGTGAGCAATGGACTACCGGTTTCCCTAAAGCCAGGCAAACCTCCATCAGGATATGATTCAGGCTCAAGGTCTGGTTTTTGTATAATTCCCTTGAAGCGTACACGCTCATGTTTGACTGATGGATTTCCTGCTTTGATCGTAGGTGTTGCTACTAGATCACGGAAAAGGACAACACGACCAAACATGTCCTTTGGACGCTTCCCTGCCATTCCTGGCACAGACACTTCCTTTAGTATCTCTTCTTTGATTATCTTTCGTAGTTGTGATTTAGTGATTTTCACTGGACTTATCCCCTGTACCACTGTTTGAGGTTATCATCGAGCCATCCCGCAGCTTCTTTAGCCTGATCGTCTGAAAGCCCTTTCTCTTTTATTAGCCAATCTTTAACATGCAGCAAGGTGTTGCTGATATGACCACCCCTTGCTTGTTGATAGCTTTCGCCCGGCATTTGCTGTAGCATCGATCCGAGATCCGTCGCCACTGTCTTAGCTTTGTCCATAAGTTCTTTCTTGTCAATGGAAGAACTCTCTCCGCCTTGTTGCTTGTTCTTAATGAGATTGTTGAGAGTTTGTTTGACTGCTAGGATAGCATCACCGTCACCAGGCAAGTTATCATCGCCCTGGTCAACCATCCATTCGATAAATTCATAGAACTCTTGACGAGTATTCAACAAAGTCATCATCTGTTCGAAGCGAGGAACCTTATCTACGATGCTTACAATTTTCTGCATATCACCAGTCATGTCATCCACACCGACTTCTAGAAGCCTCTTTTTTGCAGCCTTAGCTTCTTTGAGGGTTTCTAATACAATTTTTTGTAATTGTGTTTTCGTAATTTTCATGAGTAAAAAGGCTCCAGTGGATGTATAGCAGGTGACAAACCTAATATAAATAGTTCATAAAGAGTTTAGTAGAAGAATATTATATCTAAAGGACTAAAGACTATAATTTTTCAATCTCTTCTCGTGTTAGTTTGAGAATCTATCATATCTGTACTTTCTGAGATGAACTTCCGCCATTCTGTTAATAGTTTTTTCATTTTATCTTTCCATGCTCAGAAAACGGTTCGTCGCAGCGAGGTCGTGCATTTCTTGCAGTCTTGCGGCGTAATCAAAGTCAGTCAGCCCATCTTCTGGTCGGTCATCATGCCTTGCAGCAATATAAGGTAAAATTTCCATCGTCTTTTTTACGACTGCATCATCGTCGTTCTGATACATTTCAACCATTTTTTCTACATCAAGTTCAGGTTGTAATTTCATTACCATTCCTATAAAGGTGGTGAAACCCTCTAGAGCCATAGTGCCTCTCAGATCTCCTCCATTAGGCCCCTTTAGTAAGGCTTGATCTTCTGCAAATAGTTTTTTCATCACTTCGGAATACTTGCCTACTTGTATCTTTCTAAAATCTTCTTGGCTCATCTCTTGCTCTTTGAGATATTGTCGCCATTCTGTTAGCATCTTTTTCATTTTATTTCTCCAGTGACATCATTTTGTCGTAAGCATTTGTTTTGGTAGTAGATAGGCGACCTAGGTAGCCGTTATTTCTGAGAGTTTTGAATGCCAAGTTCTCAACAGAGTATTCACCCACATCTGATAGTCCAGCTTGGCGCATTCTTCGGATCTTGTCTTTTAGTTTTTCTGCTCTCTCAATGGTCTCTTTGTATTTACCATCTTCTAAGAGGTCTTCAACTTTCTCTATCTCACTAACGATAGCATCAGCTTTTACCCTTATATCTTTATAATCAATTTTGGGATCTTCTCTATCAGGTTTTACAATCCACTCATCATTGAGCACTGAGTATAAGCCTGAAGCTGTGTGTGGATCGCTGGCTTCTTGTCCATAGATTTCGACCTCATGATCATTGATAATAATATCGTGAGTAAAGTTCCAAACAGACTTGGCAGCCTGGAAGTAATCCCGTACCAATTCTGTGTCTTCATTTATATCAGAAAAATCGTATAAGACATGAAGGTCCACATCTGATAAGGGACCGTAATTGAAGTTCGCAAGTGATCCTGTAAATGTAATGTCTTTCAAGGGAGCATCGGCAGCCTGACTGCTGTCTATGAAGTCTTGTGCTATCTTTAAGAGCCTCTCTCTGATCTCAGGATCTAACTTGTCCCCAGGTTGATTCCAGAATCTCTGGTTCAGTTTTGTGTGAGGCTCATATGAAAAGGGAATCTTAAAAACAATCTCCTCATTCAAGGATTCATTGAGAAATTTATTCCAATTACGGATGAGTCTATGCATAAGAATTACCTCTGGCTTATTAGTAAGTAGTCAACAAGCCTCTTATGGCATCCCAACTGGACCAGATTTCCCCACAGTTGGTTTCTGAGTGTAGGGTTCACTACCTTTTTTCTGCGGTCCACGATTCGCCTTCTTTATCATGCGGATAAAAGAGTTCCGATATTTTCTCTGCACGGCACCATCTTTAGCTGCCTCATCCAGAGTGTCAAGCAGGGCTTTACGAATTTGCTCGTGAGTAAACTTCATTATAATTTCTTACATAAAGTGTAGTTGGCTATTGAGCCACCACCACCAGCCTTTATTTGTTTGTGTTTTCTGTGCCATTGTGTAGGTCCAACTCCTGAATTTTTTTCATTACTGACTCGGCGAGCTTATCTAGGCGATGTTTTGTTTTCATCTCCTCGACAATAATCTTCCAAAATTTATTTTTCTTAATCATTGTTCAAGTCCTCCAAGTATGTCTAAGTAGTTATTGTCTTCTAAAAAGAGCCTGAATGGGGTGCGAGGAAATAATCTTTTCTCCGTTTTTGTAATACCCGGTGCTTTCGACCAAATATTCCCCTTCATTTAGACCACAACAAAAGAGGACTTTTACTTCATAAGATGTTTTGTCGCTAAGTTGGGTCGGAGGAATGATCTGGAGGAGTTGCTGCTCTCCAACTTGCTCTCTAAGTTGGTTGTAATCCACTTTTAGAGCAGCAAAGTGGTTCAACCCACTTGCCGCCGAAATTTTTGCAAGATTTAGTCGATGTACATTACCTGCAATTTGCATATCTGTGCGGGACATAGAAAAGAGAAGAGTAGCACTCAACCCCAAAAGAGCCCCCATAACTAAAACTAAAAAAAGAGTAAAGCCTTTTTTATGGCGTAACATTGATCATCCTATCTCTACGAGGCAGTGGGGCAACGAGATTCCCGTTGACAAGTTGAAAATTTTCCCTGAGTGTCAAATTATTGTCTACCCAATTTTGAGTTCGCTCAAGACATATGTTTTTAGGAACATTGTTGTCTAAACATTCCTTCTCCTTGGCTTTGACGATCTCGCAGTAGCAACGCACTCGATTAGCAAGCTCAAGATCCATTGAAAGCTCAACCCCCGCCGGTAAAATTTTATTTGTATTCGGCAGCCACTTAGGGCAAGTAATCTGCTCCAGGTTATACGCTTGATTAAATAAGTTTGCAAAAACAAACAAAAACAATGACTTATAGATCATCATTATCTCCTCCCTTTCCTACTTCTTCTACTCCAAAGAAAGCAAAAGCTAAAATAAATGTAATTCCTATGCTAATTGAGAGCCATGCTAGCCCATACATAACAAACACTCCAATTCCTTCAATTAAATTCATCACACATCACCACTCTAATTCTCCCTTGATATGCCGGCAAGCCCGTCATATACTCAAGACCATAGTGTTCAATCACTTTCACCGTCTCCAAAACCATCTGTTCGCTATTACCCGTGACAATGTCAATAAACAAATCTTCACCAAGCCAATCTTCGAGGAACCTCGCCACTGCATTTGAAACTTCATAATGCCGCAACCCATGTAAATCTAATGTAGGAGTGCTCATAAATTCTCGAAATTTTTCCTGTAATTTTTTTAGCAACTGGCTTTCGAAAGCAGGTAAAACTGGTCATAGCTCCAAAGCTGCTCCTCCCCATAAGGATTAGAGCAGGCAGTGCCGTAAAAATATTTTGAACTCTGTGGATGCTCGTTAGTAACCAAAACCAAGCAGGCATCCAAATCACGGTTGCGAAAGATTTGGGAACTCTCCTTCATCCTCAGCAGGTCACCTACTTTAAAATTATGAAACATTCAACCATTCCTCGTAATGCAGGCAGCGGCTGGCAAACATATAGAAGACTCCAGAAGGACTGCGCACTTCCAGCAGAGCTTCCCCATCGTTCGTTAGTTCAGAACCAATCACAACACCAAAGGATGGGGCTATGAAGCCATCATGCTCAACAACAAAATCACCTTTACAAAACTCTGCCGGCATGATACTGAACCTTTCTGAACTATTCTATACCCTATGGAACATTTTGTTTAGTGCTGAATATACCCATGCGCCCGTGACCGCCGCAGAAACTCTATGTGAACTCTTGACAGCAATCACTCATACGCCATTTACAGAACCACTTGGAGAACCCTGTCCTGCTTTAGACAGCAATACCAACTCCTGTGATGCGAAGATATGGGATCCGTGCTCATTGACTAAACTTACATTATAAAATATGTCCGACTCTCTCTCAAATATAAACGCATTGAGTGGTTCGCTCCTTACAATTGCCAGCTTGCCGGCAAAGTACTTCAGAGCGTCATTGCTAACTCTTACTAAATCCCCTATGTGCAATCTCTTGCCGGCTCTAGTGGATGGTGGGTTCGGTGCCGTCAAGTGCAGGGATCTCAAGTGCCATCATGGTCTCAATAGATACGCAGGCAGATAAAAGCTCCTGAGAGCGGTCACCGCCTATTCCTCTACTGGTCATGGCTAGGTAAAGCTGTGATACTGTAACCCCTGGTTCATCGCCCATGTCTGCTAGTAAGCTGGAAGCTTCAATGAGGAGTGCGTTCTCTTCATCTATTTCTTCTATATTGGTTTTGAACTGAAGGCTTTTTTGAGTCATTATTATATCTTCCTTGGTTTAGCCGGCAATGTTGTGAATCTTCTTAAGGTCATGTTGGTAATACCACTTTGGACGGTTCTGGTTAAACTGTACAAAAAATTGGGTGACTGCTCCTGGGTCTTTATGTTCTTTAATAACTAGTCCGATAGAGCTTTTACTGATCTGGTAGTCGCTTAGCAATCCTCTGGTTCGTTTCTTATAAACGATATCACCTACACTAATCATTTTTGTTACCCTCAAAGTCGAAATCTGAAAAAATTAGCCGTGCGTTGTTTATGTCCTTAGGACCGCCCAGGGGGGGTTCCGGCCGCCTGGGACATACCTGGGGACCCCCTGGGGCTGGCAGGGCTGGCAGCCATCAGAGTTTGATAGTGCCGTCCATAGCTAGTTTATATGCTCTTTTCACATATGCTGCTGGCAGATCCCATGCAATTCCGCTATCAACTAGTTCTTGGAATAGCTGGATCTCCTGTCTACCTGTTAGGATTCTTCCTGCTTCCCATTGTGTCATTAGGTTCTTTAGTTTATTGTTATTTATTTGTTCCCGCATTTTTAGCACACTCTCCTGGAAGTACCGAACATTCTCGGTTGTTTAGCAGATTGGAATTACTCGTTCGTTAGTCTGGAAGTAGGGACGGCTGGCACCACGCTCATCAGTCATCCACATCCGTTGAGCCTTGCAAGCCTTAGGCTTAGGAGCTTCCATGTCCGTCAGGATAATGACACCGTCAAAGCTATGATCATTCACATATTTGGTAGGAGCATCGAAGCAGGTACCACCACACATCACACGCTCAGCCTTATGGCTCTTGCCCTTCTTCCATTCGTAGACAAGCTTGTCATCTACATCAGTATCAAAGGGAACTACCGTGAAGCTGGCAAGCTTAGAGAGGCTGTTCAGTTCTCCGAAGAAAGCTTCAAGCATCTCATCGCTGACACTACCCGACTGATCAATAGCGATGGCAATCTTAGCTTGACGCTGGACCTTCTTGCCGGGATGAATGTAGGCATAACGCTTGTTGATACGCTTTACACTAGAACGACGGCTTGCACGCTGGCTAGTTTTGATGAAGTACCTAAGCACTTTACGCCAGTCTACCTTAGTCTCTAGCTTCTTTATAATATCTTTTTTTAGTTCCGATCCAATTGATCCCCAACCATTAGGAGATTGGCTGGCTTCTTTAGCAGCTTCCTTCATGGATTGCTTCAAACGCTCCTTAGCCATCTGGCTAGCTTCATCCGAAACACCTTCACTATCTGACCAGCCCTCATGGCTGTCAAAGTTACCAGGCTTCGGCTCTCCTTCGCCCTCACCAGCTTCTCCACTGCCTTCGCCTTCACCCTCTTCATCTTGGGGCATGTTAGCTAAGTACCACTCAGCACTCATCCCAACAGGCAACTCTTTGAAAGGTCCTTGACCAGGCACGCAAGCCATCTCAGGTAGTTCATTAGCAATGTGGCTGTTGATAGCCAGGTCAGCACAGATGTTCCACGACTTGTGAGGAACGCCCTCAGGCTTCCGGCTGGTCACATGATCGAAGATCAGATGATAGAACTCATGCTTGAGTACACCCTTGATATGGTCTTCAGACAAGCTGGCAAGAAACTCAGGGTTGTAAAGCATTTCAAACTGGGCAGTCTGAGGATTGATGCATACACCTGCTGTAGCAATGGAACGGTCCTCACGCTTCTCAACCCGCCGGCTAAGAGCAGCAAAGAACGGCTCGTCCATGAGCAGTCGGTAAGCATGTAACTTCAGGTCAAAGCTCATAATCTATCTCTCCTACATTCATATACTACCATGGATACACTACAGGTCAAGCTTTTTATGCATTTTATTTCGTTCCCTTAAAAACAAAAGCCCAGCCTAAGCTGAGCAATTGCCGATCTCAAAGGAACCTGGGTGTAAGAGAGAGGTTAGGCTCCCAAGATCTTGGCAAGGTGAGAGCCGACCATGCCGTTGTTTGCACGGTGGAACTTGACAACATTGTCCTGTACCGAGCCCGTGGAAATGACACCCCAAAGCTTCATAGCAGCTTCAGAGTCTAGAGTAATGAAGTAGTTCGCAAGGTTTTCAACAGCTTCGTCGGAAAGCTCTGCTTTGCAAGCCTCTTCAGCTTCAAGTTTCTCGATCATAGCGCAGTGCTCATTGAGAGACATGGCAGCCAAAGCTTCCACACGCTCACCAGCAAGCAACTGAGGAACCGTCACAACCCGCTCGTAGTTCTGAGCAAAGTCGTTGAGAGCAACAGCAGCCTCAAAGCCAACAAAGCTCTGAGCCAGGTTGAACATGCCGGGACCAGCCTCAAGCATATCAGCCTTAGCCAGCACATCGTTCAGACGATGCCAAGAGCGACGGCTGGGGTAACGCTTGTTAGGCTCCACATCACCGTTGTGCTCAAGGTGGCTGCGGTTATTGTTGATGAAATCCCAAACCAGGCTATCAACATTATCTTTACCCCAACTCAACCAGTCCTCAACCGTAGGCTCGATGTCCCAGACTGACCAGCGATCCAGTTCAGCAGGATCCATCTCATTCACCTGGTACTGTTCGCCATGCTCACCGCCGTTGATGGCAGCGAACACTAGGGTATCAGGGTGAAGGTTGTGACCATTCAGCTTGCGGCTGTCAGTCAATTCAAAGATTCCCTGCCGAACTTCAAGAGTGGCACGGTCAACCTCATCAAGGAAAAGCACAACCGGCTCTTCACAAGCCATCTTGAACCAATCGGGAGGATTGAAGGTCGTGCGGTTGCCCTCAATGCTGGGCAGACCAACAAGATCACCTTCGGTCATCTGGCTGGCACGACGCTCAACAACAGGCAAGCCGGCATTAGCAGCCAACTGGTAAACAACCTGGGACTTCCCAATACCGTGGCGACCACGGAGAAGTACAGGCAACTTGGCAGCACTCACTGAAGGTGCTAGGCTCACGAAGGTTTTGAAGTCAACGCTCATTTATCTCTCTCCCTTACATACACATAATATCATGGATACACTATTGGTCAAGTTTTTAATGCACTTTTCTTCACTTTTATTTGTTTTTTTATTCCCTGCTTTTCCAACGGTTTAGTTTAGTTCGCTCCTAGTGTAGTAGGCAGGCAAACGCTGCTTAACACTTCCGTAGTCTTGTGATACAATATGGGAGCTTTTGCCGGCTTACTTTATCGCTATACGGATTCTTCAATACTATGTATTAGACACTCTCTGACAATAGCTGACAAATGCAGCCAATAGCCGGCACCCATCTAAAGTATTGTTATCACTGTCATTCTTGTTATAATAAAATAGAATACTCAAGCATTAGAACACCTTACCTTACTGTGCAATTATTGCAGTGAATCATGCATCTTGTGCAGCATAGTTGTGCAACAGGCTGATAAGGCTCTCAAAGCAGCCAATCGGGCATCGGATCAGGGGGCAGTGTCATGCTCTCCAAGACCTCATCTAGGATGCTCAATTCGGGGATATCTTCTATGAGCAGTTCACCTGTAGAGTTGCTGGCAGTATCTTCTGTATAAAGGCTCACTCCATCACCCTCTTCAAACTTATAGAACTTCCAGCCTTTGCGTCTTGAGGTGCTGTTCGTGTCCAGTTCATAGTAGCCATGTCCTATGTTACTGAGGTCAGTTATATTATACTGTTCAGGGTTAGCAACCCAGTCAGCTAGCTCTTTACGAGTGATGTCTTGGTATAGGGGATGTGATGTGTTTATCTTGAAGGATGCGTTCATTAGGTTATACCCTG
>Ga0098060_1000557_pt1 | contig 16706 bp, 18 predicted proteins | sample 21_taG_FD_77063 | JGI IMG/M metagenome (GOLD analysis project Ga0098060, IMG submission 77063) | Marine viral communities from the Subarctic Pacific Ocean - 21_ETSP_OMZ_AT15319 metaG | ecosystem: Environmental > Aquatic > Marine > Oceanic | place: Pacific Ocean | collected 2015-01-19 | reverse complement strand
TAGGTATAATAGACCCGTACCCGGGCACTCTTTAACTGATACTCCAAAAAGTAAACCTTATGAAAACCCTGCAATGTTTTCAGACCCAGATGAAGCTGTAGATTTTATTGTTGATAAAATTAATCAACCCGCAAACTCAGCACGATTTCAAAAATTAATGTTTGCCGGAATGAGTGTAGAAGAAATAACTAATACAATTGCATTGGGTGGTTTTACAGGAGGTGTAATGACACCAGATGTAGCAGAAATTATTAAACCTCCTATTGCAATGGTACTAATTAATATGGCGTTAGAAGCAGATATACCTGTTAAGATTTTTTCTGGTGATACAAGTATTGATGAAGCAAGTGGTATGGATGATGATACAACTATGCGTATGATGGCTGATAGAAACCCGCAACAATTAAATGCAATACTACAAGAAGTAGCGGCTGAACAAGAACATAGAAAAGGCAACAGAGCAAAAGTAGTCGAAGGACAAGAATCTCAAGGAGGATTTATGGATATGCCACAACAGGAACAAATTAGGGAGGAAGCATAAAATGGGAGCAGTACCTTTATTAGTTTCTTTTGGAACAGGAATGTTGAAAAGATATAACCAACGTAAGCAAGCTGAAACTTCTGCGGAATACGACCAAATTTTATTGGATGCAAAAAATGAACAAGAATTAAAGCTATTAACAGAAGAACGAGATTTTCAATTTGAGTTAAAAGATTATGAAAATCAATTAGATATAAACAATAATTTAGCTGAATGGAATAGAGAAGATGAAAAAATTAAAAGTGACCAAGCTTTTCAATTAACTTTAGAAGAAGTAAAACAAACCAACCTAGAAAAAAATAGACTACAAGAACTTATAGATAAAAAAGAAATAGAAAAATACAAAGATACTTTAGCAAGTGCTTCAAATGCAGTAGCGGCGGCAAATGGTTTTACTGTATTTGGAAAAGGCAATAATTCATTTAAATTAAATCAATATCCATCTTCAGATGGTAATCCAGAAGTAGGCCCAGAGTGGGATTACAAAAAAATGGAAGATTTAAATAACTTGTGGAGTATACCCGGATTTAAAGATAGAGTATTAAAACTAGATGATTCTGAATTAGCTGATTTTCAAACTTATGCAACAACTTTATTTAATAAATACAGACTTAGTAACGCTAAAAAGAATTTAGATACAGGAGCATACCTTGCGTTTGCTCGTATTAAACCTAATAAAAATGGTAAAGGGCCTTTTCAAAATTTATTTGACCCAGAAAAATATCCAGATGTATTAAATATTAGTCAAGCTCATACAGATTCTACTAACTATGTTAAAACTTTAGCTTACAAAGATGTTAAAGAAAAATATAGTAACATATCTGATATGCTAATGAAATCAGATGAAGAAGGAACTTATGATTTTATTTTACCATTAGATAATATTTCAAAATTATATCCTAATATTCCTTTAGAAGATGTTTTTGCGTCAGCAGAAATTGTAGCAAATTACAATCCCGAGCTTACATCTGGTGAAGAAGGAATGAATAAAAATATGGAGGTAATATATAATTTAAAAGATAGACCTCAAGATTTAATAGCGGCTAGTAAAGCTAACACTTACGCACAAACAGGTACAATAAAAGATGGTATAGCATTATTAGATTTTTGGAACTCTAATTCAGAAGTGTATGGAACTAAAGATGGATATGTAATGGCAGAAGATGGTAGCATGTTTTATGAAGGAATAGACCATGAAGCAAGACTTGATACTTTAGCTTTAGGTGTTTTACCAACACTTATAGGAGATAAAGACCCTGCTTTTGTTACAGTCTTAGGTGATGATAAAGCAGAAGATGCACAAAAAAGACTTATATCTTCTAGTGACACTACTATAGCTGACATAAAAAATACTGCTACACAAGGTATAAATGCTATAAATATTATGAATAATATTTTAACTACTTATGACCCTAGGTATGGTGGTTCTCCTTTAACAGGAGGTGTACTAGATTTAGCAGTTATTATAGAAGGTGTTCAATCACAAATACAACTATTAGGTGAAGCTGTAACACAATCAGATGCTAAATCTTTTTTACAAAATGTTGCTGTAACAAATGGTTTACAAAGTAAAGCAAGAGAGGCTGTAAATACTTTTAATTACAATGGCAAAAAAGTAAATGTATTAGATGCAATGTATCAAGATGATGATTTTACTTTACAAGTAGAAGCACAAAGAAAGTTTTTTGCTACAGCATTAAATTATAGTGTATCAATGATTTTACAAGGTGGTACGGGTGGTAAAACTATATCTGATACTGACTATGCTATTATGGACAGAGCAATGTATAATGGTTTATTTACTTCTAAAGGATTAAACTTATCAGCATTAGAAGCAATTTATAAAACAGTTAGATTACCTAGTATTATAGCTCAATACAAAACAGATTTAGATAATGTTAATGCAATACAAAATATGCAAGCGGCTGTTAAGTACGAAAAATTAATTAATTATAATGGAGTACAAACTTATAAAGAATTAACTAAACAATTAAATGGTTATGCAGACGCTGAAGTTGAAATTTCATCTATAAAAGATGATTATTTTACAGGTAGTGGTTACCCGGGTAAAGCTAAAATGACTGGGCCTAGAATAGAAAAAGTTGATGGTAAATCTATTGTTTATACAGTTTATAATAATGGTACAAGGATGCCTATGCAATATTCTGATGTAGAAAAACATTTTCCTGTTCTTGTTAATAACTTAAAAGAAGAAGATTACTTATCATTTGATAATTCAATATTTGACACTTACAAAAATTTTTTTGGAGAAACACAAAATAAAGATGCAGGTAATGAAAAAATAGTAAAAGATATTTGGAAAGAAACTGAAGGAGTTAACCCGAACAAATCATTAGATGAGGATATGTAAATGGCTACTGTAGAAGAACAGACAAACGAACTACTAGAAAATCCTACTATACTTGAAGGTGACGCATTTCGTAAAAGTGCTTTTGATGGAGGTTCTCCTATTTACCCTTATGGAAAAGATGGTGAAGCTGTATATTTAAATAACCCGGATATACAAGATGAGTTTAAAGAAGATTTATTTCAAAAACATTTAGAACTTAACAAACCTAAACCCGTAGAAAAAAGTCCTTATGAAGATGCAATGGGTTTAGATGCTATCAGTGAAATATATACTAGTCAAGTAGCAGAAAAAACAAAACAAGAAACAGCTATATTTGGAGAACCAGACTATGTTAATACATTTAACAACAATCAAGTACAGGTTTTAAGAAAAAATAATATTTCCCCCGATTCAGTAAAAACATTAGTAGACAATAATTTCTTTCTTCCATTTAATATGGAGACAGGAGCTATTTCAAATGCTGACAAAACAGTTGGTTTATTTACTATGTTTGATGGTTTATATGATAATTTTATAGCGTTTCCTCCTAATTTTATAACTGGTAATGCAATGAAAAATAGCCAAGCTAGATTAGATGCTATTAACATGGCTATTGCAGGTGAAGAAGATGAGTTAGGATGGAATTATGGATGGGTAAAAAATAAAAGTTTAGAAGAATTAGATATTATGCGAGGCATGGAGCAATCTATGTTAGAAGGTTTTGCTCAAGATAAATTTCCTACATCTACAGAGTGGTGGCAAAATAGAATAAGAGAACAAGGTGGTATAGAAATACCTATAACTGTTTTAGAAGAACTAAAAAAAGATGCAGGGGGTTTTGCAACTAAAACTACTGGGTATGTAGTAGACTTTGCACCTATAGCGGCAACAATTTCTACTAGCCTATACAAAAATGCTATAAAAAAATATGATGATTTTAGTAAATGGGCTACTGAATTTAAAAAAACTAAAGAATTTAAAAAAGGAATGTCCGAAGATGATTTAGTTAATGTTTACATAAAAGATAAGTACCCTGCAATGGATACAACTAACGCTACAAAATCAAGTTGGTTTACTAGATTTTTTAATAAAGGACAAATAAAAACAGGTATAGAGATTCGTAATTCAAAAGAATTTATGAAAAAATCTAAACAATTATCTGATGACATTACAGAAGCAAATAAAAAATATCAACAAGGTTTAATTGATTTTGATAAAGGTAAAATAGATAAACAAAAATTAATTAGGTTACACGATGCGGCTAGAGATTTAAAATTTAGACAATTAAGTTATGAAATAAAAGGAGTACCTAAAATATTTAAACAAGATGCGGCAATGGAGCTAGGATTTGCGGCAGGTGCTGTATCTATAGCAGAAATGTTTGGTGACAACTATGAATTTTTAGGTGGCATTATGGGTGGTATAGGAACTGGAGTAGGTGGTAATTGGGTTTTAGGAGTAGGTAGAACTGGGTATCATGGAGTTGCTTCTTTCTTAGACATATTTTCTACAGGACTTAGAAATGGTTCATTAGGTTTTGAAGCTGATGTTATGAGAATAAAACCAGAAATTTTGCGTAACACAAAAATATGGGATAAAAAATTAAAAGCATATCGTGAAATAACTTGGGCAGAATTTAATCAATTTGAAAAATTTGCGTTGATGTTAAATAATGGCGGCCCAGATGTTATGAAACACATACAAGCTAACATGGATGACTACAATGCATTAGTTGAAAAAATGGAAGGCACACTAGGTGCAGAAAATATTCATTTATTACACGAGCAGTTTGCATTAATATCTATGATGGGGCCTATGATGGCGGCTAGAGATGCGGCTAAAATTTCTAATACAACTGTAACATCTTTATTTGATATTGCTAATCCAGAATTTTTAGAAAGTTTATCTCGTCATCAATATATGTTAGGTGCTATAAATGACGTTATAGCAGAAATGTCTAATAAATCTTCTAGAGGTTTAGTAGGTACACAAGGAGGCGGTGTACAGCAAGAATTTAAAGCAATACAAAATGCTGTTTCTGATTTTGCTAATCAAAATACAATGGACACAACAAAAGAATTTGAAATGCTACTTAACGACAGTAAAAGATTTTTTGAAAGTATTGGTGATGTAAGTCATCCTATGTGGGATGATTCAGAGTTACTCTATAACAACTTAGAAAAAATGGATAACTTTTTTAAGTTTGTAGAAAATGACCCTATTCTTAGCACAATGATTAATAAGAAACAATATCAAGGTATGGTCAACGATATAACTTTTTACCGAGAAGGAGTTGATATAATAAATCAACAAATAACTAATGCAATAAAAAATGTAGAAAAATCTAGTCTACCTGATTCTAGAAATATAGAACAGATGTCTAATTGGTTGGCAAAATCTTTAGTAATGAATGAAAGATTACATTACAAACAAGCAAATGTTCCTTTTAAAGAACTATACAAAAAATATAAAGATGCTGAGATAGATGGATTTGGTTTATTTGAGAGTTTTTGGAAATTTTATGGCAAAGATGAAAACAATTTAAAATCTATAGAAGTATTTTGGAGAGGGAATAAAAATGCACCAAGAGAATTTAAAGAATTAAAAGTTGTATTTGATGAAGCGGCAGAAAGACAAATACGAAAACTTCATGTATTAGATAAAACTCCTACTTACTTAGATAGCTTATCTCCTAGTTTAAAAAAACTTGAGTATGATAAATGGTATAAAGAAAAACAATTTGCTTTAGCAGAACAACTAGGTGTTAAACCAAGTACAATAGATAGTATGACAATGTTTGAATGGCTACGTTCTAGCATAAGAGATGATGCAGGTAAAAGTTTAGAATTAACATTTAATATTCAAGAATTAAATAAATTACGAGGCGGATTTCAACGAATTGAATTTGCTTTATCTAAAAAAGGAGACCCATCAGCAGGAACTTTTGGTTCTTTGTTTGATGATTCAGAAAAACTTATAACTGATTTATCTGTAAAATATAAAGATGTGTATCCTAATTTAGAAAGTGAATTAAAAACTGCTAGAGAAACTTACAAGTATATTTATGCTAATAGATATTTAGATAAAGATTCTGACATAGGAAAAATTGGTGCTAATTGGATATCTTATTCACAACTAGGTAAAGAATTTTTACTTGGGCCATACACGCCGGGAGGAAGAACATTTAAAACACATCCAACAAAATGGATAGACTTTAATAAAGTTAAAAAAAATCCAGAGCTATTTCGTGACCAAATAGCAATGAATATTGGTGAGTATGTGCCGGGTGAAGGTTACCTTATTAATCCGGGAAGTGAAGGGTTTTTAATGTGGCAAGCTTATGCAACACGCTTAATTGACGATTCAATTGCAAAAGAAATACGGAACAATTCTGCTAAGTTTTTAAATGGAACCTATAGAATTTTAGATGGTGAAATTGTAGATAAGTCTGGTCAAGCTGTAAATACTTTTCACGATTTATATAGACTAGCTAATCAATTAACTTTTGATGTTAAAGGTGGTGGAAAAGTATCACTGTATAATGTTGATAGAATAGCTATGGATGAACAAGGGTTAATAAAAGCTTTAAATGAAAATAAAGGTTTAGAAAAACAAATTAAAAAAATACAACAAAATCTTGTAACAAAAGCTAGTACAGATGGAACTGTAATACGAAAAGCAAATCAACAGGCTGAAAGAGCTATACTAGACCAAGTATCAAAATTAAATGCAGGAATAAATGATACAACAAACTTTGTTGAATATTTTATTGGAAGTTCTACAAAATCTAGAACTGGTCTTGAGTTAAATCTATTAGGAGAAACACTTATACAACAAGGAGTATTTAAAAATACTGATGAGTTTAATAAACAAGTAGCTAATATGGTTGGTGATTACATTAACATGACATTTAGTAATAAACTAGGTGGTGTGTCAATAGTAAATGGCCAATCTAAAAAAGCTTTACATTTTGATTTTCCGGGTATGAAAGGTTTCTTAGATAAAAACGAAGCCGCTCTTCTTAATATTTTAGATAAAGAACATCTAGAATTTTTACAAGCGTCTACTGAAATGTTTTCTAGGATGCAAGGTGATATGTTTAAATTTGGTGATACTATGATAAATATGATGTATCCGGGTGGATTAACTTTGCCTGCTATATTAAGTAGAATATATGGTGTAGCTAGAGGAGTTATAGGTGTTAGATTTGTTGTATCTGAATTAACTTTACGAAGTATTTATAAAGGTAAAGGTAATTTTATAAAAGAAATGTTAAAAAACAAAGATGCCGCTAGAGTTATAAATGAAATAGCAGAAAGAGGTGCTATAGATAGTAAAATTGATAAAGATTTTAATAGAGTTTTAACTGCGGCTTACATTGAAACAGCTATTGTAGAACCAGAATCAGAAAATCTTTCTATACCAGATTGGGCACTTGGATTTAATCCTATAGGTTTACCTTTTACAGAATCTAGATTTCCGGGTGACATGCCATTAGGAACAATAGAATCTGGAATAAAAGCACCTGCTGAATTTTTAGAAAGTAGGGATGTAGACATGTCTCAACAAGAACAATTTCAAACTTTATTTCCAGAGGGTAGTGGTTCTTATACTAAACAAGAACATTCCGGGGCTTACAGTGGTAGTCCTGTTGATTCGCAGATGAACAATTTAGTTCCATGATAAAAGTTTGGTTTATGTTGGTTTTAATATCAATGCCTAATGCTCCCTCAGTTAAGTACAACGGATTTATTTATTCAAGTGAAGAAGAATGTCAAGTAGCAAGATATGAATTACACGATGCATACAACAACAAATCTACAGAGTACAAATCAGTAACAGCAATGGATTCCTACTGTGTTGAATTTGATAGTTTTCCAATAGCAGGATTAAATAAAACGGGAGTTTAGTATGGCTGACAACTGGGATAAAGAAAAAACAATGATAGCGGAACTTAAAACAGACGTTAAATACATTAGAGAAGATATAAGTATAATGCAAAAACAAATAAGAGATTTAAGCACTTCCGCTCATATGGGTATAGGAGGTCTTAAAGTGGCACTATTTATTGGTGCTTTATTAGGTGGATTATATACATTTATGAAATTTTTAAAATAGAGGAGAAACAATGAGTAAATTAAAAGATATGTGGAGTAGCTTGACTAAGCGAGGCAAAATAGTTGTTGGTGCTTTGGGAGCTATCATAGTTTTAATTGTATTTAGTTACATAGTATAGGGAGATTATTAGATGTTAGGTGGGTTGCCAGTAGAAATGATTACAATGCTAGGCTCTAGTGTCCTAGGTGGCGTTATGTCCATCTGGTCACAGAGTATCAAAGCAAAACAAGACGAGCAAAAAATGTTATTAGCTAGGGCTGATAACCAAATGAAACATATTAGTGATGCAAGAACCTATGACAATAAGGGTTTTCAATTTACTAGAAGAATTATAGCATTAACTGCTGTGTTCTTTATTATTGCTTGGCCTAAGTTAGTACCTGTATTTTTTGATACAAGTGTTTACTTAACTTGGACAGAATTTTCTAGAGGTTTTTTATTCTTAGTAGAACAAAAAGAAATGACTATGGATAAAGAGTTTTTTGGTGTTGTTATTACACCTTTAGATACTCACCTAATGTCTGCAATTATTGGATTATATTTTGGAGGTAGTCTTGTTAAAAAGTAACCTACTTCTAGCATTTTTATTAACTTTTATACTTTGTATAAGCTCATCAGCGTGGGGAGATTCTACAAATGATAATAACGCACAAACAAATTCTTCGGGCAGTAACACCCAAATTACAGGTGGGTATACATCAACAACGACAAACAATAACGATGGACAAACAAACACAACAACATCAACAACAACCAATAACAGCACTACCAATGGGTCAGATGTACCCGTCAATTCAGCTAACGCCCCATCATTTTCTGCAATGTCTCAAGATGTATGTAGCACTGGTATTAGCGGTTCCGTGTCTACTTTGGGTCTTGGTATATCTGGTGGCAAGCATGTCCGGGATTTAAATTGTGAGCGTATAAAATTAAGTAAGGTACTTTTTGATTATGGAATGAAGGTAGCGGCTGTGTCAATTTTGTGTCAAGATGAGCGAGTTTTTTCCGCAATGGCTCACGCAGGCACTCCTTGTCCTTTCGAAGGAAAGATAGGAAAAGAAGCGTTAGAACAGTGGAATAAGTACGATATTGAGAGACCAGACTATGATTCTTATGTAGCAAAACTCGACAATCGTTCTAAGATTGATGAAGAATTAGCGGAGATAGCAAGACAAGAAGAAGCAGAAAGATTAAGATTAGAACAAGAAGCTATAGCTAGAAAGATAGCAGAGGAAAAAGCTAAGTTAGAAACACTAAAGAAACAAGAAGAAATAAATAACATAATTGTTGAAACAGATTTAGAAACAAAACAGACAAGAATAATTAATGTTCACAAATGATAAAGAGTGCAACATTATGGATGATTAGGGTATATATTATATGGTCAGTTTGCGTAGATATAAGTATAATTGGAGGTCTTTTTTATTACTTCTTTGTGCGTTAACAATATCTTTTAAATCTTTTGGAGAAACTTTAACAACAGGAAACATACTAAATAACTCTACATTTGGAACAGGTAACACTACAACTACAACTGGTTGGTCAACAAGTGGTGACGAGGGTATTCATACACATGGTGCTTGGAATGGATTTCCATATCAAACAGGCATGGATGATACTGGTGGTGTATTAGCATTTGAAGGACACGAAGAAGATAATGTATATCAAGATGTAGATTTAGTTGGTGATGGCCATTTAACACAATCAGAAGTTAATCAAGGTTTTACCTCAACCATGGGAGCAGACGTATGGTTTTGGAACAATATAGAAAACACACTTACTCTTAAACAAACTGTTACAGGAGCCGATGGTTCAGTATCTACACAAGTTAGAGAAATAACTGACAGCACTACAGGTGTTGGTACATTTACAAATTATACAAATGAATACATTCAAGGTTCAAATACACAAACAGATATTACAATTAGAGCAGAGTTGTATAATGAGACAGCAGGTACAGCTTATGACAACTCTCATCGTGGGCCAGACGTAGATAATGTTCAATTAAATATTACTTACACATCCGTACCCCCTATTAATGAGGACACGCAAGAGGTTATAGATGATATTGACCAAGATATTATTGATATAGTAGAAGATATTCCAGATGATTTTAATTGGGATACAGATGATATATATTTTGAAGAAGAGTACATAGTTATAGAAGATGAATTTACATTTGATGAAATTTATTTTGAAGATATAGAAACAATTTACATAGAAGAGTTACCTCCAATAATGGAAGAGTTTGATATGGAGGGTTTTGAAGAAATACCAGAAATAGAAGAGGTATTTTTTGAAAACGATTTTACAATGGAACCTCCACCAATGATGGTAGAGGAAGTATTTACAGAAGAATTTGAAGAAGACTTTACAGATTTTTTAGAAGAGACTGGTATGGAAGAAGAGTTCATAGAGTTTCTTGAGGAAGAAGGTATAACAGCCGAAGAGTTTTTTGAAGAGATAACTGAGGAGGAGTTCAATGACGAACTTACTGAGGAATCTTTTGAAGAGTTTGAGGAACCGATGGAAGAAGTCGCAACTAACGAAGAAAGCGTACCAGAGGTTATTGAAGAAAAAGAAGAGGCAATGGAAGAGCCTAAATCTACTGAAGCAGAACCAATAGAAGAAGAAAAAGAAATAGCAAACAATGAATCAACAGAAGAACCAAGCCCAGAAGAAGACAAACCCAGTAGCGAAAGCACTGAGGACTCCGAAGTACAGTCAGAAGATAGTGGAGAAGAAGACAGTGTACAACCGGAAGACGGAGGAGAAGTGGACTCCAAAGACGGGGCTGTTACAGATGTTGCAAAAGTAGAAAGCAAATTAAAAAAGAATTTAAAAGCTATAGCAAAACAAATAGCTAAAGTTACAAAAGAAACAACTCAAAACTTAACAAAAGAAGATATATTTTTTAAGAATAATACATTAGACGCTTATAATAAAACTCAATTTTATAAATCAAAAGATATATATAATAATCAAAACTTAGATTTATTTAATCAAGTAGATTTAAGCGTCTACAACAAAGAGATTTATGGGAATGTTACCCTTGCAAAATATTCTCAAAATGACCCAGTAGAAGTACATAGAGTACAACTACTAGAAGCAAGAAATAAAACTAATAAACTTAAATTAGAATTGGAGGCAATGAAACAATGAAGATAATGGATAAACTAAGCACATATGCGGCACTTTTAGGTGTAATTGGAGCAATAGGTGGGGGTTTTTACACATGGGGCCAGTTTAACTCACGTCTTGATGCAATAGAATCTACACCTGCAGTTAATTTAAGCCCACTAAAAGAAAAAGATAAAGAACTTAATTTAAAAATAGATAGTGCTTTACTATATGCTAATGAATATAAAGTTGATTTGATTGATAGAATTGCAAAAGTAGAAGAACAAATTAAACCTACTGATTTAACTTTAGTATTTAAAGAGATAGGTAAAATTAGAGAACAGATAGCTATGTTACCAGAACCTGCTAATTTAAAACCTCTTCTTGAACAGCTTCAAATGTTAGAAGAATATGGTTGGGAATTAGAAGAAGATATTGAACAGCTAAGTAAAGATGTAGCTATTGTTAAAAAAGAAAATGAAGTGCAAGATGCACAAATAGATGAAATAAAACTACAAAGTAAAAATCCATTAGGAGGTTAAATGGCATTACCAACTACACAATCTTTAACATCACAATTACAGAATGAATCCGTTAGGATGCAACCAACAACTCCAATGGATGGTAATGTTACAAGACCAATGCTTATTGCTGATTTGTTAAAGTCTATGCGGGATGTTAATTTTAATCAATTAGTAGAAGAATATGGAAGTATGGCAGGTATAACTAATACAAAAGCTACACCTATGACAAATTCGTTAATGTCAGAAAGAGAAAGAGTGCCACAAACTCCTTTACAAACACAAACAGCAAATGCTCCAAAAGCACCTGCGGCTGTAGTAGATGAGATTAAACAGCCTATTGCTGTACCAACTCCAATGTCAAATGCAATGGCTCAAAATAACATGTCACCAATAGGAAGTATAGAAGAGCAACAGCAAGGATTAATGTCAAATGCTCCTCAACAAATTGCGTAAAGCATCATCAAAATGATGTGAGTCTGCTTTACAGTGATTTACTATAGCAGACACTAGATGAGCATAATAGTCATCACCAAGTTCTTTTAGAACTTCTTTAGTAGGCAATGACTCATGCCTTGTAATTAAATTACCGTTATTATTTATTGACACCACAGTGCTAAATAGGATAGCCTCTTTAGTTCTTGGTGTCATTTTTTTTTGCATCATCTTGCACAAAATTAGGATTTATTTTAGGGTCTAATTTTGGCAATTTACTTAATACTGCAATTCCTTGAGCAACTTCATTATATGGTTTAGTGAACATATATTTCATTATAACCTGCAACTGCTCTTCTGTTATGATGTAGTTTGTCATCACTTTCCTCCAAATTTAATCTCACCTGCTATTGCACTATAAGCTGACATATCAATATAAGTATCTTTACTAACTGCCCCAAGTTTAGTACGAGCCATTTTTAATAGTGCCATCATTAATGCAACATCATGAGCTTCTATTTTTGTATTTAGATAGGCTGACCATAGCCTAGCTATATTATTATGGTTCTCAGTTTTATCACCATAATCCTTTTGTCTATCTGTACCAGATAATCTAATAGCCTCAGATAAAAATTCTTTTGTCTTCATTTCTTTTTCTTCTTAAATTTTCTACCAACAAAAAATACAATAGTATTTATGCAAGTGTTTATTGTTACCATAATTAAAATCCACCATTGCCAAAATTCAACTGTCATATTTTTATTAAATCAGTAATAGGAACTAAATATCCTTTTGATGTTAAGTTATCCCCGCCCGGCACAACTCTATAATCTTTACTAACTAATTTTTTTAATCTTGTCAAGGGAATATGTACAGAAAATAAATGTCTATCTCCTTTACTAACTATTTTAAATATCCATGTATCTGATTTGCTTGTAGTAATACCACTATCTTTACCTCGTGATTGAAACTCTACGTATACATTGCCTGTTTTATGAGCCATTCTATCTGTTTTTAATTCAAAGTTTTCCATAGATTTCATGACAAGTTTTTCATGTTTCTTACCATATGATAAGTCTTTAGAAAATTTAGTTACAGAGAAATCGCTCTCTTTTAGTTGTTTAATATTATTACTTTTATTTTCTTTTATCTGTGTTTCCATTAATGTAACTTTACCTTTTTTACCATATCATTAATACTAACCACAGCATCACTTTCTACGGGGTTTGCTAGAGCGTCTACGCCTTCATCAAATACAATATCTGGTCTTTCCAATGCCATTTTAACCATACCATGTGCTATTGTCAAAGCAATGCTAAATGATTTAGTTAAAGGTGCATATTGGGGCTCTGCAACAGCACACCCAAATCCATCATCAGAAGGATATATAGATATTGTAATACTATTTTGTGTATCAATACCATTTTCTTTAGCCATTTTGTTTTCCTATCAGTTTTAAAAAATGTGTAGCATCAACGATAGCAAGTGGCTGAAACTTATTCATTTTAATTATAGCAACTGGCACATCCGTTGCCTTTGAATTGCTTTGTGCTTGAGCAACAATATCATATATACCTTTAAATGTTTCTTTGTTTTTACATTCAAAAGAATAAGGTATTAATTTTTTAGCAGGGTTGGATAACTTAATATCCTCCCCTGTTTCCCCCATAATAGCACAGCTTATATCATTATCATCTAATGAAGTAAATATAGATAATAATGTATCTCTTACCCAGTTTTGTAATCTTCTACCTTTAGCTTTTCTACTTCTAACTGTCGACATGTTCCTCTTTTGGATTAGTTATCTCTGTATACCAAAGATACTTTGGGCTTATAGCCTTTGATTGTTGTTGTGGCAAATGCTGAAGATTTTCCCAACATGTTTTTTTGTATGAACAAAAAGAACATTCTTTACCAAGAATTTTATTACCTGTAGGTTTACCATTAAAAGTTTCTTGTATATCTTCAAATTGTCTTTTAAATGGCTCATCATTATTCAATGCTTTAAGATTACTTTTTGCTTTTTCTAAGGCTTCTTTTGCATGTTTTTCATCATTAATAGGGGTCTCAACTACAGCCCATTCTCCAGATGATTTATCAATAGCAATCCATCCCCCAAAATCAACTCCCTCTGCTTCTGAGTATAAATAACCTTGTGATACATACCCAAATATATCATCTTTTAATATAGCATCAAAGCCTTCTGAAAATTTATATTTAAATGAATAAGGGGATGCACTTTTTATATCCCAAACTTTACCTAATATTTTAGCATCATATGTACCATTAATTTTATCTTTATCAAATGTATGAGATACTTTCTTTTGAAAGTCATCTATTTTTATACCAGATGATTTTAATATAGCTACTGCTAGTGCCTCTACTAAATCTCCAAATATAAATTTCATTTTAGATTGATATGAAGGTGTCTCTGCTACTGCACCACTTTTTTCCATTTGTAATTGGCATAGAGGCTTTCCAATACTACTCATGCGTGGTTTAAATTTTGTTTCTCTCTCCTCAGTAAATTGTTTTTTAAATGCGGCTTTACATGCCTCTCCAAATTCATTTATTATAGTGCTAGAAATAGGAACAGAGGCCTTATTGGCCTCCGTTAAAAATAATTGCACTCTGTTAAGAATAGTAGACACTATGAGGCTAACACCATTTCGGGGTCATCAGCCATTTGGTTTATAACCTTGGCAGATGCCGCATCTTGTTCCTTATTGCTATGTGCTTTTTGATATTTTTCAGATACTCGAGAGTTTTCTTCTTCTATTAAAGCACTAAACATATCCATATGTTCTAGGTCTTTCTTAGTAAATTCAACTTCCTTACTATCTACTGAAACGTTAGAGACGTAGTACACATTACTACCTGCCTTTTTACGTTTCGTTGTTAAGTTTAATAAGTGATTTTGCATTAAGCTATCTCTACCTTTGAGACTTTTTAGTGCCTCACCTATTGGTGTAAAATTAGAACCTGTTACACGAAATAATACAGGCATTGAATCAACATGAGTTGAATCTCCTGTAGCTGTTGTAGCATCCATTGATACTAAACCATATACTAAACGATAACATTTAATATTACGTTGAGCATCTATTTCACCTTGTGTAAGTTGTTCTTTATCTTTGCCTATTACTTTACCACATCTGACTCCCCCATTAGTATCAATAGGTTCCTCCTTCCATGATTTAAATATAACAGAAGAACATGAATACTGATTATTATCAGAGTCATATTCCATGTATTGATAGGCATTTATAAAAGGTCTAAACTGAATAGGTTTATCTTTAATACTATATACTTTAGATTCTATTCCAGAATCATATACAGTATAAACACCTGCGGATAATTGATTTCCATCATCATCCTCTGCAGACCTGTTTATTGTTAACCGAGACAGAGTTCCTGTACTAATTACAGAGCCATCATCCTGCCCAGTCATTCGCATTATCTCCTCTTTACTAAGAGATTCAAATGCTTTTAAGTCATTTACCATATTACCTCCATGGTTAATTTAATTATAATAGTAGCATTTCTAACAGTATTGTCAAGCATAAACTTTAGTTTCTAACCAATTAGAGCCTACTTTTATCTCAACATCCATAGGAACATTGAAGTCAATACCATACATATCCTTCATTTTCTGTACTACCCCTAAACAACCACTGCGTAAGGACTCAGCGACAATTTCATCCTCACCGGGGAATACATCAGCCACAATAGAATCGTGTACTGTATTGACAAGTAGGCTCTTGGTATTGTTCTCTTCGAGAAGTTGTTGTATATTGATACAAGCAAGAGGAACAATATCGGCCGTGGCAAATCCCTGCACAGGATAATTTTTTATCTGTGTAGAGAAACTAGAACCACCCCAAGGCATGCGTTCTGCTTTTGGAAAAGCATACTGTCTTCCTGTGGGTAGTGTAATAACTTTTCTTCGTATGGCTTCGTCTTGTAATTTTTCATGCCATTTTTTTATATCTGGATATTTTTTTAGAAAAGCTGTATAATATTTCTTTTCATTTTCTGTACCAGACATACCACCATACAAAGGTTTAAATGTATGTGCTTTAGCTTCTTGTCTAGAACAACCAATAATATCAGCAGTGTATTGATGTACATCAACACCATTCTTAATGTCTTCGATACCTTGTTTATCTTGTGCAAGAAACACAGCAGTTCTAAATTCTAACTGAGCAAAGTCTATCTCCATAATCCTACCTCCCTCAAACCTTGAGGCTATAACTTTACGAATAGGAAACGTATTACCTCTTGGTTGATTTTGGAAGTTAGGATTACGACTAGAGAGCCTGCCAGTTGCCGTCACAGTTTGCATAAAACTAGGATAAAGATAATTCTTTTTTGTTGTATGTCTTTTTATACCATCAACAAATGTGTTTAGATATGATTCTAAAGCACTATACCTAGTAATCTTTTCAACAAATACTTTTAAGAATTGGTCACCTCGTTTTGCCATTTTTACAAGTGTAATCTTATCTGTTTTAAATCCGCCCTCTGCCACATCCATAACAGAATCTGGAAAAGCAGTAAATCCTGCCTTATCATCTAAGTCTTTATAAATAAATCCTTGAGCTTGACAATCAACACACTT
>Ga0098060_1000556_pt1 | contig 16706 bp, 19 predicted proteins | sample 21_taG_FD_77063 | JGI IMG/M metagenome (GOLD analysis project Ga0098060, IMG submission 77063) | Marine viral communities from the Subarctic Pacific Ocean - 21_ETSP_OMZ_AT15319 metaG | ecosystem: Environmental > Aquatic > Marine > Oceanic | place: Pacific Ocean | collected 2015-01-19 | reverse complement strand
TGATTTACCAGAGTATGATATTACTGATAAAAAAAAGCTTGATTTATTGGTAGAAAAGTCCTTATATTATAATGGTAAAATAAATGGATTAGTTAATTGTGCTGGTGTAACATTTGGAAATGATTTATTTGAATACACAAATAATGATTGGAACAAAACTTATGAAGTTAATTTAAAAGCCCCATATGAGTTATCAAGAAAAGTTGCAAAACATATGAAACAAAATGGTGGTTCAATAATCAACATAACAAGTTTAAACTCAGAGTTAGGATTTCCAAATAATCCAGCATATATTTCTACAAAAGGTGGATTAAAACAATTAACAAAATCATTAGCTGTTGATTTAGGTAAGTATAACATTAGAGTCAACAATCTTGGTCCAGGTTATATCAAAACAAATATGACTAAGCAAGGTTGGAAAAACAATAGAAAAAAAATAGAGGACAGAACTATATTGGGTAGATGGGGAGAGTCTTCAGATTTAGTAGGGACTGCTATTTTTTTATTATCAGAAGCTTCTTCATATATAACTGGACAAGATATATATGTTGATGGTGGTTATTTAACGAAAGGATTATAATGGGTCATAAAATAAAACCAGAAGTATGTGAGGGTTGTAAAGTTCCTAAAGGTTGGGGTGAAGAACTCATCATAGAAAACAATGAAATGTATTGTGGTAAACTTTTAATCTTTAAAAAAGGTTGTAAGTTTTCAATGCATTATCATTTAATTAAAGATGAAACTTGGTATGTAGACAAAGGTGAATTTCTTTATCGTTGGATAGATACAGATACCGCAGAAACTATTGAAAAGAAATTGAAACCTGGTGATGTAGTTAGACAAAGAGTTGGCCAACCACATCAATTGGAGGCTTTAACTGATGGAACTGTATTTGAAGTTTCAACACAACATTTTGATGAAGATAGTTACAGAGTGTTTAAGGGGGATAGTCAATGATAATTTATGTGGATATAGATGGAACTATTTGTGAAACAGATGGTTCAGATTACAGAAATGCAAAACCAAGACCAAAACAAATAGCTAAAATAAATAAATTGTATGATAAGGGAAATACTATCATATATTGGACAGCGAGAGGAACTGTGACACAAATAAATTGGTTAAATTTAGTTCAAGAACAATTAGGTAGATGGGGTTGTAGATGTCACGATGTGAGAGTAGGTAAACCACAATATGATTTATGGATTGATGATAAATCAAAAACAATAGAGGAGATATAATGAGAGTAATTAATTTATTATGTAAGGGAAGAAGTTTATTAGAGTTTAGTAAATTACCTAAATCTGAACTTGTCATATTAGCCAATGATTTTGATAGAGAAATTTTACAGGTAAATGGAATTTCAGAATACTTAAAAAATAATACCATTCATTTAGTTCTTAATATGACTGCTGCGGGTGCACACGGTTATCACTCTATAGATTTTTTTAATAAATTTAATGTTGTCAAGTTAATAAGACCTTATTTAGAGGGAGTTAGGGTACCAGGCTCTTCAGGTCAAAACATACCATTAGTTGAAAATTTTTTAGGTTTAAACCACAAAGATTTTATGTATGTTAATTATAAAAAATATCCATATGATTATCCTGGAACTGGTATGGCTGCTTTTGCATATACCATTTTAGATTGTGAAGCTGATGTTATTAATATTGTAGGAATGGACTTTTATGATAATTTAAATTATGGATTATCAAATTATTTAGTGCCTTGTCATGAGGGTAGAGACTTTAAGAGGGACATTTGGTCAACTGAAGAGATGCAGCAAATTTTTTGTAAGTTAATAAAATCAAATCCAAATATACAAGTTAATTTAGTCACAGCTTGTAAAGAGTTTATTGATGGTATGGAAGATATAGAAAATTTAAATATATCTGTACTTGATTTAGACAATACATCAAATGATGAACCAGAATTGTTGAGAGAAAAACAACAATTAAATAAACACATACAAAGAAAGAAAAAATTAGCTGTAGTATTGGGTGGATGGCATTATCCATATGAATATTATAACCAAGTTAGAAATCAAAAAATACCAGATGGTTGGGAATGTGATTATTTTGTAGTTTCACATCGTGATCCAGAGCTTCCTAATGTACTTGAAGAAAAACAAGTGTTGTTGAAAGGTAGAAATGATGGTATATTACAATCTTTTGATAGACAGCTTTATAATCGTATAATTACCAAACAGGAATTAAAAGATATGGGATTTATTTACAATGAGGAACAAAGCTCAATTGGTGATTTATATCAGTTAAATCAATGGGTACAAAGACATTACAAAGGACAATATGATAAGGTTCTTTTCTCTCATGATGATAACTATATGTTAAATGATGAGTTATTTTTAGATATATTAGAAAATAGAGTTGATTTATTTTTAAATTCAGAAGTAAATAAAGTTACTCCAATTGAAAAAAACTTTGATTGGAAACATCTGTCTTCAGGTGTTTTAGAAAATACAATAGTACCTCGAACTTCATTTACATTTTTAGATAAAGAACTTTTAGACAAATTAGCACCTGATTTTGAAGAGGTAAGTACCAAAGGTGTTGATTTAGATAGAAGTGGTGAGACAACAACGATATATAATTTAAATAATGAACAAGTTGATAAAAGCCCATTGAGTTCTTGGAATTGGCCGTCAAGAAATTTTAAGAATTGGATGTCTGATAATGGTTATACGGAAAAGTCTGTGAGAATGTCACCATTGTATAGAGTAAATAAGTATTTAATAGAGGGTGAGAGAGGCTTTGTTTGGACAAAGGAAGACGAAGAAAGAATTTTACATAACTTATCACAATATTACGATTTAACTTAGAAAAGGTAATTATATGAAAAATGTAGTTTTTATGATGGATATAGATATAAAAGGTGATGGTAGATATGCTAGTAGTAGGAGAGAAGCATATAAATACTCAATTGATAGTTGGAAAAAATGGTGTGATACAAATAATTGTGAATTGTTTATATTGAATGATTTGTTATTACCAAATAATGAGATGGGAATATGTTGGCAAAGATATTATCTATTTGATATACTAGATAGTAATGAAGTTAAGTACAATCAAATAGCTATGGTTGATGCTGATACGATAATACATCCAGATACACCAAACTTTTTTGAAATGACTGATGGAAAACTTTGTGGTGTGGAATTTGATGGTAGTTGGGATTGGGTGTTGAGGAGTGTAGAAAATTATTCAAAACATATATTTGATGGTTATATGATGGATTGGTATAAATATTTTGATTGTGGATTTATTATTGTTAATCAAAACCATAAAGAATTATTTAAATCAATTACTGATTTTTATCATAATAATTCTCAAAACTTAATTCAAATGCAAGAAACATATTTTGGTGGTACAGACCAAACACCTGTTAATATGTTGATTAATAAATTAGGGATAGATTTTAAATTATTACCATATGAATTTAATATGAATGATATGAATAGAAAAGAATTATATGGTGATGACTTATTATTTACAAAGGTTGGTTGGATTTATCAATATAATGCTATACCAAACAATAAAGACAATCAGTTGACAAATAATTTTATGAAAAAAACTTATGAACATTTTTATGGAGAATTAAATGACTAAATTAAATAAAAAATATGTAGTAGGAACACACATAATGTGGTTTGAAATTGAGATGTACAAAGATTTCATTGATGGTATGGTTAACTTATTAGAAACGGTAGACAATAAAGAAAATGTTACAATAGATTTATGTTTAAATTTATCTCAACATTTGGAAACAATAGATACAAATCAAATAACTGAAGATAAAATCATAGATAAGTTTAATAATGGTGTTTCAAGAATAAGAGAACTTGGATATGTCGTAAAAACTATGCAAGTTGAACAAGATGAATTTTATTTCCACACGGATTACAGAAGAGATTTAAATTACAATTATTGTAAAAAGGTTGACTATGTTATGTGGGGAGAAACAGATAGTTTCTTTCCAAGAGAAGCGTTTGAAGCTATCGAAACATTATCTAAATATACAGATGAACAAAACATACATAGATATTTATTGAGTTTCGCTGATAGAAAGATGTGGGATGCAAGTTGGGACGCTTTAGTACATAATGATTATGTTAATCATACTTTTGTAGATGACGACCAACAACATTTAAATTTAAATCAAGCGAAATCACCATTACCAATAGAGAAAATGAACGAGATAAATACAAGAGCTAAAGAGTTTGATTTTACTTACATAAATTATCCAAAGATAAGTGGAGCTTGTTTGGTGTTGTCATCCGATTTGATTAAGTTTGGTGTAAATATACCACCTTGTTTATTGTATAATGACGATGAGGGATTATCTATAATGTCCCAAAAGTTATTAGGACAGAATTTTATGCAATTTGTATGTAAAAATCTATTACACATACATGCACGAAGACATCCACAAAAAAGATTATATGTATTAGATGAAAATAATCCTAATTCATTTGGAGATAAGAAAAATAACAATTTCCAAAAGTTTTTACAATTATCAAAAGCTAATATACAGAATTTAATAAATGGAAACAACAAATTTTATGAATATAACGATTTTAAGAATATGGAGAAATAAATGAAAAAAGCACTTATAACAGGTATAACTGGAATGGATGGTAGTCACTTAGCTGATTTACTATTAGAAAAAGGATATGAAGTTTATGGTATGGAAAGAAGAGCATCCACACCAAATAGAACTAACACAAAGCATTTAGAAGATAAAATAAAATTCGTTGAGGGGGACTTAACAGATCAAATGTCAATTGTGAGATGTTTAAAAATAGTAGAACCAGATGAGATATACAATTTAGCAGCTCAATCATTTGTTTATGTTAGTTTTTTAACACCTGAACAAACATCAGATGTAAATGGTTTAGGTGTACTGAGAATGTTAGAAGCTATAAGAGAATATGGTAAACCAACAAAATTTTATCAAGCTTCTACATCAGAAATGTTTGGAAAAGTACAAGAAACACCACAAAATGAAAACACACCATTTTATCCTCGTTCACCTTATGGTGTGGCTAAATTATATGGCCATTGGATTACAAAGAATTACAGAGAATCATATGATATGTTCGCTTGTACTGGTATATTATTTAATCACGAATCTGAACGAAGAGGTGTTGAGTTTGTCACTCGTAAGATTACGGATGGAGTCGCTAGAATACATTTGGGATTGCAAGACAAATTAATATTAGGTAATCTTGATGCGAAAAGAGATTGGGGATATTCTCCTGATTATGTTGAAGCTATGTGGTTAATGTTACAACAAGATACACCTGATGACTATGTTATATCTACAGGTGAAACTCATTCTATAAAAGAGTTTTTAGATTGTGCATTTAAACACATTGGTATAACAGATTGGGATAAGTATGTAGGACAAGATCCAAGATATATGAGACCAGCAGAAGTTGATGTACTCTTAGGTGATTCAAGTAAAGCTCACACGGAATTGGGTTGGAAACCAAAAACATCATTTGAAGACTTGGTTGGTAAGATGGTTAAAGGTGATATTGAAAGACTTAAAAATGAAATTAGGTAAAAATAGTAAAATAATAGCTAACCATATTGACATTCACAAATCTGTTGAGATTGGTGACAATGTTCAGATTCATTGCGATTCAATCAAGATAGGTGAGTTTGGGAAAATAGGAAATGATGTCAAAATAAATTGTAAAAGTTTAGAAGCTGGTTCTTGGTTATTTATGTGGGATAGAGTTGAGGTTGGTAGAGGTGGTTGTAATGGTCCTAACTCAAATGTGAAGATTGGAAACCATGTAGGTATCTTTGAGGGAACAATAATTAATCCATCAGAGTCAGTTGAAATAGGTGATGATGTTGGTATTGGTGGAGAAGTTATGATTTGGACTCACGGAGCATGGTTAGATGTTACAAAAGGATTCCCATCAGATTTTGGTCCTGTTAAGATAGGTAACAATGTGTGGTTACCAGCAAGATGTATCGTTTTACCTAATGTGACAATAGGAGATGATTCGGTTATAGGTATTGGTTCTACTATCAATAGAAATATACCAAGTGGTTGTTTGGCTGCTGGTTCACCTTGTAAAATAATCAAAGAAAATTGTTACCCAAAAGAATTAAATAATGAAGAATTACAAAAAAAGGTCTTGGAAATTACAAATAATTGGTGTAAATTACATAGAGATAAAAATATAACTGATATTGAGATTGATTATGATGTTTCAAGAAAAATTATAACTTTAAAACAAGGTACAGATTTAATCTGGTTTACTCACTATAATGTCAGCAAGAAAGAAATGATTGGATACACTAACGAAGTATCAGAAGATTTACGAGATTATTTACGAAGAGAAGGTATAAAAATCTATACCGATAAACCATTTAAATCAATAAAACAGGAGTGGTTATAAATGAAGTTATTAAATTACGATAAAGTATTATGTCTATCCCCTCATCCAGATGATATAGAATATGGGGCGTTAGGGACAATTATGAAATATAAAGATACAAAATTTGATGTTGTTGTTTTATCTCAAGGTGGTGACTTTGATAAATCCACAGCTAAAGAAAGACAAGATGAATGTAGAAAAGTTTGGGAACATATTGATAATATCAATGGTTTTTTTATTGAGGATAGTAAATTTATAAAAGATAAAGATGAAGATGAGTGGGTTAATATAATAGAAAATAAATTTAACATAAGTGATTATGATTGTATAATAACACCATCACCATTAGATTCTCATTTTGAACATAAGATTGTTAGTAATTTCACATATGCTTTAGTTAGACGAAGTAAATGTGGAATTATTCAATACAAATCACCAAGTACATTAGACACTTGGATACCAAACCTTTTTGTTGATATAGGTGTTATAGAAAATAGAGATGAAGAAGATGGTCACTCTAATGAAACACATGTGTTATTTATGGCTGGTATTTGGTATATCAAACTAAATAAATTAAAATTATTTGAGTCACAACAAGATAAATCATATTTTGAAGAGGATGCGATAAAAAGTTTTCACTCAAATTATCAATGTTCAAATAGAGATATGTTACATGTAGAATCATTTAAAATAATTAGAGGGTACAATTAGTGAAAATAGGAGTTTTTACTGAGGGTGGTTATCAAGGGAAAATTCAAAGAGATAACTCTAATATGAGAACAGATTTAGCTTGGTGGTGTGCTCTTGATGCTACACATCATCCATTACCAATAATACATGAATTACCAGATAACAGTTATGATTTTGGTATTATGATATTACCTAAAAAAAGACAACCATTATTAAATTATCCATTGTTGGAACATTATAAAAGAGTGTGTAAAAAAGTTTCTGTAATGCAAGAAAGTTACTATAACTACTGGCAAGATAGTGAGATTGTAGAACAGATTTGGTACTATAACTTTTTAGTTGAAATGGATATAATTTTTTGTCATAATGAAGTAGATTTAAAATATTATCGAGGTTTAACTGGTAAAAAATGTGAAATAATGCCAACTCTTATGATTACTGATTTTATTAAAACATCAGAAGAGAAAACTGAGAGTGTAATGATGGGTGGTAATTTAGTTAAGGATTATGGTGGTATTGACTCTTATATGGTTGCTAGAGAAATAACTGATAATATTTGGTCACCAACCACAGGTAGAATGAAAGAAGAAGAAAAGGGAATGGATATAAATCATTTATCATGGGTTTTATGGTTAGAATGGGTTTATGAATTATCTAAACATAAGTATGGTATTCAACTTGGAACAGCAGCTGCTGGAACATTCAATTTGAATTGTGCTTATTTGGGTATTCCTTGTGTTGGTTACAACAATGTAAATACACAAAGATGTCATCCTGATTTGAGTGTTGATGTTGGTGATGTTGAAAGAGCTAAGATTCTAATGAAGAAATTAAATGAAGACACAGATTTTTATAGTGAATGTAGTAAAACTGCAATTCAAAAATATAATGAGTGTTTTGATGAAAAAGTTTATATTTATACAATGAAAAAGGTTATACAAAAGGTTATGTCAAATGATTAAAAATAAAACAATTCTGATTATAGGTGGTACAGGTGCTTTAGGTCAGACTCTTACAAAAAGATATTTTAAAGATAATAAGATAGTTATATTCTCTCGTGATGAACACAAACAAGTAAATCTATCCCGTAAATTCCCATCAGTAGTATTTCAAATAGGTGATGTAAAAGATAAAGATTCAGTTTTACAATCATTGAATGAATATAAGCCTGATGTTGTAATTAATACAGCAGCTTTAAAGCATGTCCCAATATGTGAAGACAATCCATATGAAAGTGTTAAGACAAATATCATAGGACATAAAAATTTAATTGATTGTGTAAATTTGAGTAAACATCAGATAGAAACATTGATGTTCATATCTACGGATAAAGCTTGTAAACCTATAAATGTATATGGTATGTGTAAGGCTATATCAGAAAGACTTTATATTGATTTTGCTAACAAACAGAATGATATAAAAGTTGTTTTGTGTAGATATGGTAATGTATTAGAATCAACTGGTTCGGTAATTCCATTCTTTCAGAGTTTACTTGAAAAAGGAAATCAAGAATTACCAATAACAGATAAGAGGATGACAAGGTTTCTTATAACATTAGAAGAATCTGTTGACTTAATAGAATGGTCATTTAATCACTCAGAATCACATGGAAATATTATTGTACCAAGATTAGAATCTATGATGATGATAGATTTAGCTACAGAGTTAGGTAAATCATATGGTGTTAATGACATAAAACTAAACTATGTTGGAATTAGACCTGGTGAAAAAATACACGAAGAAATGGTTAGTTTAGAAGAATCATTAAGAAGTAAAACATTTAAAAAGTATTTTATGATTACAGATAATATCATAAATGAAGAAGCTTGGTCATTTGCATCAGATACTGTAATTCTACCACCTGAAGAAGTTCAAGATTTTTTAAGAAATAAAAAGGTAATTAAATAATGAAAGTTTTAATATTAGGACACAAAGGTATGTTGGGTCATATGGTTTATAAATATCTTTCTACAAAGAAAAATTGTGAATTAGTTACTACAGATTTTAGATGGCCGGACAGAGAATTTAAAAAGTTTATTCTTGACTTTGATGGTAATTTTGTTGTGAACTGTATAGGAGCAATACATCAAAGGACTAATGAATTTGAAGTAAATACAGATTTACCTATATGGTTAGATGGTATTAATTACAGAAGTAAAAAATTTAAAATTGTTCATCCAGGAACTGATTGTGAAATTGATGATGATGACTATGGTAACTCTAAAAGAGAAGCAGCTGATTACTTGCTAAAAGATGGTAAAGACACAACGATAATAAAAACATCTATAATAGGACCAGAATTAAATTCAAATTCAAGCTTGTTGGGGTGGTTTTTAAGTAGTGAAAAAGAAGTTTCAGGTTATAGTGAAGCTTATTGGAATGGTAGTACAACTTTACAGTGGGCAAAAATATGTTATAAATTACTGAATGATTGGAATAGTTTTGAAAAATTAAATATACCAGTGACTGAGTGTATTTCAAAATATGAATTATTAGAAATAATAAAAGATGTTTTTGAAAAAGATGTTATCATAAACAAAAATTCAGATATTGAAGTAAATAAGTGTTTAGTTGGAAACATTGAAGTTCCAACGATTAAAGAACAACTTATAGAGTTGAAGGAGTTTAATAATGATTATTGATACTAATCCAGAGTTTGGTTATGAAATAGCTTGTGTAATACCATATGCATATTGGTTACACGAAGAAGGTAAATTAGAAAAAGTAATTACATCAAAAGGTATGAAACCATTCTATTATTTTTGTGACGATGTAGAGGAAAAATATGATTATAGAACTATAGATAATGGAGCTGCGGGTTTAAATGATATACCAAACAATTGGATTCATCACAATTCTAAAGTTGTTTTTGGAAAAGACTATGGTGAGTTATCTGAAAAACAAAAAGAAGATGCTAATGGTGTTTTAGATTACTCTCAATGGAAATTACCACCTTATAAAGATTATTATAAAGATGATAAATTTAAATTTGAAAAACCTATGATTGTTATTTCAAACAAAATAGTTATGGACCACTCAAAAGAACCACACGCGTATTTTGATTTAAAAACACTTTATGATATGTTTAATTATTTAACAGAGAATAATTATACTGTTGTTTATAAAAGACCTAAAATGAAAGAGTTTGCGATAGACCAAAATGAACAATCAACATTAGCTGCTGGATATAATATAAAAGCAAATGTTGATGGTATTGGTGAAATAAATGACCACGAACTTACAAAATATTACGATGATGTTTATTTGATTGATGATATTGTAAAGGATAATAAAAATTATAATTTTAATGAAGTTCAACTTCGTGTGTTTGCAAATGCTGATGGTTTTATATCTATCGCTGGTGGAAACGCTATTTTTTGTAGTTGTTTTGGTAACAAAAACATAACATATGTGACCACGAGTGGTGAATTAAGAGAAAACTATTTTCAGAAAAATGGTTATTATTGTAAATTATCAGGATGTGATGTAATACCGATTAGAGATTCAGAGGGTGATATAATTGAAAGAGGATATAATGACTACAATAGTTTAATTAATAAAATAAAGGAGGTGTTTTGAAAAGATTAATTATAGCACCACATGTAGATGATGATGTTTTAGGGTGTGGTGGATTATTAGATGAAACTTGTCATGTTATTTATTGTGGTTTAGATGAGTCAGGAATAAATGACAGACCATCTATGGATGAGAGATTAGATGAAATATTTGAAGTTAAAAAGACAACAAATCACACCCACGAAGTTTTAGATAATTTAGTTAATCGGTATGATGAATATAAATTGATTAGTCAGATTGAGGAAATAATAAATGACTTCAAACCTGATGAAGTTTATGTATGTCACCCTTCATATAATCAAGACCATAGAACAGTATATGATGCTACAATGGTTGCATTAAGGCCACACGATAATAATTATTTTGTAAAGAAAGTTTTTGTATATGAACAACCACATATGTTATTTTGGGACAATGGTGGGGTTGATTTCAAACCAAATCATTTTATACCTATTGACATTGAGAAGAAAGTAAAAGTATACACAACTATGAAATCACAAGTAAGAAGTTTCAGAAGTCCTGAACACTTGAGAGCTATCGGTAAATTAAGAGGTGGACAAAGTAATTGTGATTATGCTGAAGCATTCCAAATATTAAGGTGGGTTAATGGATAAAGTATTGATATGTGGTTATAGAGATTGGTCTTATGAATTGTATTCTAAATTAAAATTATATGATTATGATGTAGTTTATGTTGATGATAAAGATTTTTTAGATATTGTGATTAAAGATTTAAAACCAAGAATGATATTTTTTATTGGTTGGAGTTGGATTATTAAACAAGATATAATAGATAACTATCCATGTATATGTTTACACCCATCACCACTACCAAAATACAGAGGTGGTTCACCAATTCAACATCAAATAATAAATGGTGAAACGGAAAGTGCTGTAACTTTATTTAGAATGGACAATGGTATTGATACAGGTAATATTTTATATCAAGAATCTTTTTCATTAGATGGTGATTTAAAAGATATTTTTAATAGAATTATTAAAATTGGATTTAATGGGGTATGTAATATAATTGAAGGAAATTATGAAGTTGTTAAACAAAACAATAAAGATATTACATCTTATAAAAGAAGAACAAAAGAAATGAGCGAAATAAAAATAGATGATTTTAAAAACTATACAGCAAAACAATTACACAACAAAATAAGAACATTACAGAGTCCATATCCAAATGCATTTGTAAAATGTAAGGACGACACAAAATTATTCATTACACACACTAATTTAGGAGATAAAAATGAAACCAATTAGTTTTATACAACCAAACAAGAGAGGTAAAAACGATGATTAGAAAAACTAACAATGTTCAACCTGAAATATCAACTGTAGGTATGGAATATGCTGAATCTTTACTTGCTGAAAAATACATCAAGGGTAAAGATAAAGTTTTAGAATGGGGTAGTGGGGGAACTACATTGTATTTCCCTTATGTTGTTAATAAATTTGTATCGATAGAACACGACATTGTGTGGCATAAAAAACTTGAGTTTGAAGTAAATGACAATGTGGAATTTTATCATGTACCAATTGGTAATGCTAAACTTGATTCAATATTAGACCCTCATGCACATTCAGCTCATTTACAAGCTGGTGATACAACAATACAAGATGGTATAACATATTGGCCAACAAGAGAAAGATACGATTGGCATTGTGGTGTTGATTATATAAAAAAACCACTTGAACTACCATATCGTGATTATGATGTGGTGTTGGTGGATGGTAGATGTAGATCTATGTGTGCATATATGGCTACACATCTTTTAAAAGAAGATGGTTATTTACTATTTCATGATTTTGCTCCAAGAAAATATTATCATGGTATCTTAAAATATTATGATATAGTTGAAAGACAAGATACTTTGTTAGTTCTTTCTATGAAAAAGGAAGAAGATTGGCTTAGTGAAGAAGAAACATTCGAAATTTCTGAAAATTTATATAATGAATGGTCTAATGAGACTGGAAGAATAAGATAATGGAAAAAACATTGAAACCAATTAGTTTTATACAACCAAGTAGAAACAATTTAAAATATTTAAAGTGGAGTTACAATAGTATTAGAAAGAATCTTGGATACATACACGAGATATGTATGGCTGATGATTTCTCAAATGATGGAACTTGGGAATGGATGCAAGAAATACAGAAGAAAGATAAGAATGTTAAGATACATAGAAACGAAGGCCCCACAAGATTAGGACATACAATATTATATGATACATTAATTAATGATTATGCTACAAATGATATTGTTATGATATATCACGCTGATATGTATGCTTGTCCCGGACTCGATGTGGAGGTTAATAGACACATCAAGAAAGGTGTAGTAGTTAGTGGAACAAGAATAGAACCACCACTACATCCTGATGGTCCTGAAAAGTTGTTATATGATTATGGTATTGAACCTGAAGAGTTTAAAGAACAAGAATTATTAACTTGGTTAATTTCATCACCTGAATATACACATTCAAAGTTGGGTAAAGAAACAACAGAAGGAATCTTCGCGCCGTGGGCTATAATGAAAGAGGACTTCCAAAGTATAGGAGGACACGACCCATTATATGCTCCACAATCTAAAGAAGATTCTGATATATTTAATAGATTTCATTTGGCTGGATATAAGTTTGTTCAGACTTGGAGAGGTTTCGTATATCATATGACTTGTAGAGGTTCAAGATTTGCTGATGGTGCTAAAAGAAATCCAGATGGACAAGTATTTATGAAAGGTAGAGAAACAGAAGAATGGTTAAAACAGAATCACAAATCTACTCGTAACTTTATTCGTAAGTGGGGACACTTTGTAAAACACGATACACATTTAAAACCTATTGTACCACCTAAGTATAATGTTGGATTTGTAATCACTGGTTGTAACGAGGATATTTTATATGAATTAGAACCCTGGTGTTCAAACATATATGTAGATAGTCCGTTAGTGAATGAATACATTGAAAAAGAACAATCAGAAACAGACTTTGATTTGAGAGAAAGAGTTCAAGGTTTATTTGATGCTGGTAGTAATGATATAACTCTCGAATTTGACGCTGGAGATTTTAATCAAGATAATTTCAACATCATCACAAGTTTATCAGAAATACTTGCTAACGATGAACTTGAGGTTGGTGAGTTTGAATTGGGTATTTTTAACATAAAAGTAAATAAAGTAAAAACATATGAAGAGGAGTTAATAGTATGCAAAAAGTCTTAATAACAGGTGGAACAGGTTTTCTTGGTTCTCATATAACTAAAAGACTAATAGACGATATTGAATCTGTTACTATTGTTACAACAGATATAAGACAACAAACAACATTAAAATCACTAGGTGTTGACATCGATAAAATAAATTTAGTAAAAGGTGATGTAAGAGATTTTGATTTCCTTAGATTGTTATTTAATGAATATGAATTTGACACTGTATTTCATCTTGGAGCACTGTCTGAAGTTAAAAAATGTCAACCTGACCCTAAATTAGCATTTGATGTTAATGTGGGTGGAACTGTAAATGTTCTTGAAGCTTGTAGGATGTATGGTAAAGTGAAAGCTGTTGTGGTTAGTAGTTCAGATAAGGCTTATGGTAGTGGACAAGTTCCTTATATTGAAGGACAATCTTTAAATGGAGTTGGGACTTATGAAGTTTCTAAATCAGCTACAGATTTAATTGCTCGTTCATTTTATTCGAACTATAATGTACCTGTAGTTGTTACAAGATGTTCTAATCTTTATGGTGGTGGGGATATGAATTTATCAAGAGTTATTCCAAATAACATTAACAAGATATTAAATGGTGAGAGACCAATGATTTGGAAAGGTAGTGAGAAATCTACAAGAGAGTTTTTGTATATAGATGATGCTGTAGACGCTTATTTATCTTTGGTAAATAATATTGATAAAACTAAAGGTGAAGCTTATAATATTGGTAGTGGAGAAATATTTACTATTGAAAAATTACTAAATGAATTATTAAACACAATGGATTCTGATTTAGAAATAGAATATATTGAAAAAGACTTTCCAGAAATATCACATCAATATTTAGATAGTACAAAAATAAAAGAACATACTGGATGGAAACCTGAAACAAATTTATCTGTGGGATTGGTTAAGTCAATAGAAAGTTATAAGGAGATACTATGAGATGTTTAGTGACTGGTGGTGCAGGGTTTATAGGTAGTAATCTTGTTAACCGATTGATAAAAGATGGACATGATGTTATCATTGTTGATGATTTATCAACGGGTGATGGAGATAAAATACACCCAAAAGCAAAAGCTTGGATTATGGATATATCAGATGTTAATGAAGATTGGGAAGAGATATTTGATAATGTAGATGTGGTATTTCATACAGCTGCTAAAGCTAGAGTTCAACCATCAATAAAAAATCCAATGGAATTTAATAATGTGAATGTTAGTGGAACATTAAATATGTTAAAATGTTGTGTTGACTATGGTGTACATAGATTTATATATAGTTCATCTTCATCTGTTTATGGTAATGTGGAAGAAAAAGATTTACCAACATCTGAAAATCAAAAACTAAATCCTATGAGTCCATATGCTTTACAGAAATTAATAGGAGAGCAATATTGTAGACTATTTTCAGAATTATATGGGTTAGAAACTATATGTTTAAGATATTTTAATGTTTATGGTGATGGTATGAGTTTAGAAGGTGCATATAAATTGGTTATACCTATATTTACAGAACAAATGCTAAAGGGAGCTCCTATGACAATTAGAGGTGATGGAGAACAGCGGAGAGATTTTACATATGTTGGTGATGTAGTTGAAGCTAATATCAAATGTATGGATTATCCTTTAGAACTTAATGGAGAACCAGTTAACATTGGTAATGGAGATAATCGTTCAATTAGTCAGATAGCTGATATGATGGGTGGTAGCCGAATGCATGTTGAACCTGTGATTGAACCAAGAGAGACACTAGCTAACAATGACAGAGCTAAAATATTTTTAGGTTGGAAAACAACAATGAAAATAGAAGATTGGATTAAAACATATAAGGAGAAAATAGGACTATGAAATACAATATAGGTATAATAGGAAATGGGTTTGTTGGCTCATCAGTAGCATTTGGTTTTTCACCACAATGTGGGTGTGATGAGGCTGTAGTTAAGATATACGACAAAGATGAATCTAAATCACTACACTCACTCGAAGATGTTGTAAATACATCAAATTATATATTTTTATCAGTTCCAACACCATCAAATCAAGATGGTTCAATAAGTTTAGATATATTATTTGATGTATTTAAAGAGATACATGATGTTATTGACTATGAAACGGATAATCAACCTGTAATATTAATAAGGTCTACAATAATACCAGGAACAACATCAGAAATACAAATTAAATATCCAAGAATGAATATTGTATTTAATCCTGAATTTCTTACAGAAAGGTCAGCTAAATTTGATTTCATTAATCAATCAAGATTTATTGTTGGGGGTACTTGGGGGAATACAACAGCAGTTGAACGATTATATAAGTGGAGATTTGGAGAGTCTACACCAGTAATTAGAACGAATTATCAAACTGCTGAATTAATTAAATATATGAATAATTGTTTCTTTGCAACTAAAGTGTCATTCTTAAATGAAATGTATCAAATAGCAGAAAAATGTGGTGCAAATTGGGAAGAGGCTGTCGATGGGTTTGTTAGAGATGGTAGAATAGGTCATTCTCATATGAATGTTCCAGGACCAGATGGAAAGTTTGGATTTGGTGGTAGTTGTTTTCCTAAAGATATACAGGCTATGATTAATTTTGCTGAGTCACTTGATGTTAATCCTACGACAATGAAAGGTGTTTGGGAAAAGAATTTAGATGTAAGACCAGAAGAAGATTGGAAAGAATTGAAAGGTAGAGCTGTTGTTGATGAAAATAAATAAAAGAAAAAGCTTGACTTTAATAGTAAAAAACCCTTATATTAATAGGAGACAAAAATGTCTAAGATAGATTATTTAAATTATGATGATGTC
>Ga0098060_1000554_pt1 | contig 16756 bp, 21 predicted proteins | sample 21_taG_FD_77063 | JGI IMG/M metagenome (GOLD analysis project Ga0098060, IMG submission 77063) | Marine viral communities from the Subarctic Pacific Ocean - 21_ETSP_OMZ_AT15319 metaG | ecosystem: Environmental > Aquatic > Marine > Oceanic | place: Pacific Ocean | collected 2015-01-19 | reverse complement strand
TGCCTACCTTTAACATTATGGCTGCTAACTGCGTCCATATATTGAGCCTTTGCGTTGAATCTTCATCTTGACTGAAAATTTTCGTGTCACTTGTAATCATGTCACCACCACCAATTGAAAACACCTAATTTCGTATCAGGTCGCATACTATGAATCTTTGGCAACTCGTAAAAAGTGTAACCCTCTTTACGGAAAAAATCGTAACTTTCTCCAATTTGGTCAGCCTCAGCGATAGTTATGTTGCGTTCAGTGAGTTCTCGATAATCTTCAACAGCCGCAATATCACTCAAACCGTTATTCCATCCTTTATTGCTGATATTCATAGCATTGTCAATTCCACCATCCAACAGTTCGATAAACCCATTCCACCCAATATAAACTAAACCTATTGAGTCCTTTTGAAACCAATCGACAGGATTAACATAAAAAACAGCCCATATACTCGTTCCAATAGATGCAAGATAGAAGCGTCCTCTTTCCAAATAATCCCTTTTAGATTTTTTCTTATCCACCCCGATGAATTCGCCCTTGTTCAACATATCGTCAATCGTCAAATCTCTACCAGCATTTAAACCTGAGTTTTTTCGTTCTGATTCTGAAAGAATGAAATCTGCCAAACCCGTTTCTTTCAAAATCTTAATCATGTCATGATACATAGTATTTCGGTCTTTTAACCGCATCATGTCTTTATCCATCCTCATGTCACCACCACCAATTAAATAAACCTAAACGAGGGTAGTCCAATGGCCGAGGATAAACCTCTAACCATTGTTGTAGCCAAGACTTTCCGTGGGAGAAAAACGGCTCTCCTGAAAAGGCAATTCTCCAAATGTCTTCAGGGTCTTCCGTTTTGTCGCCACCGTGGTCGGAATACATGATATTTTCATATACCTCTCCAAGGGCTTTTTTTTCACCTTCAGTATTATCTTTGTCTCCTGACATCATACCAAATCGTGATACTCCTGCTATAACTCGCTCTAATCCGAAATTGAAACTGCCTGTGACCTCATTAAACCAAGGGCGGTAAAAGTCGGAATCTGAAAATTGAAACATCAAGAAACATTTTACAGGGAATTTACTCCCTCTTGAGTTTTCATCCATAGTAGGCATGATTTCAAAATCTACCTTTACCGTCCATAGATACCCTCCTGTATCACTTTCACCGTAAAAGATGTAAGGATTAGGGTTGTCATATTTACTATCTTCCCAAATTTGAGGTAAGTTATGTTCGAGTTCCTCGAATTGCCACCCATCAGGTCTGATTTCATCTTTATAGAAATTACTGTGCAAACGGAACGGCATATCGTAATCCTTATTTTTCATTTTCGAGTTGATTCGGAACACAGCATCTTTTTGAAACATACGAGTGCTGCCGTAACCCTTTTTTTCCGTAATGGTGCTTATGGTGTAAGGGTCGGCTGTAATTTTTTCTCCCGCAGCCCACTCTTCTATGCAATTTTCCAAAACTTCAATCAACGGTAATTGCCGCCATTCCTGCCCTTCAGCAGTTTCAAGAGTTCTGCCTCCTTCGATACGCCCATTTATGATGTCTTTCACGAACTTGTGAGTCCACCTATCAAATTGACCTGTTGTGGAATAACTTCCTTTTACGAATCGTGCATTTCCTATAATTTTACCATAGTTTTGCATCTCACCCCACTGATGTCCTAATCGGTTCCGTATAATTTCACTGTCCCACCATTCCGTAGTTACAAGTATTCGAGGGATTATCCCTGTTAAACTCCAAATGGCATCTTTCAAGGAGTTGAGGTTTTGTTCTTTTATGTTTTCCATGTCACCACCACCAATTGAATATCCCCATACCCTCGTCACCCTTTTTCGGCGTTGCTGTGAAAAGTTGGATGTCTATAAGTGGCTCGTAAGAATGTTGTAAATGTTCTTCAGCCCACATATTCCAATCCTGTTTGCTGCTATCAGCATATTTTAATGAATTTTGTGGTCGGTATTTACTAACCGCTTTAAGCCAATGAGGTGGATATTTATCATGCTTCTCGTTATCGGATTGAAGATGCTTATACCAATCATTACCTATGGTTCTCAAGTGACTATCAACATTGTTTTTCATAACACCTCCGAGATAAAAATTACTTTCGCTATCCGACACCCACCCGTAAATTATTTCACTCGATGAGAATATGGCTCTTGTTTTACCTATGCCGTAATCTGATTCGTTTTTATTCCTGTAATTACAAATTAAAATCCAAATAGTTCCTACCTTCACCCTGCCGCTACCGTTTTCTCCGTCCGAGGTTGATAAGTATTGGAGTTGCTGGAATACTTTTTTTTCGTTTTCAAAACCTGCTGAACCTCCTACTACACTAACATGATACCTTTTACGATAGTCAGACCCTAACGATGCCTTTAAAATCTCTACACCTGTATAAGATGGTAACATATTCATCAAGTCTTCATTAGCAACTTCCATCGCCTCTTCTACAAACATGAAGTTTCTTCGCTCACCACCCCCATCGTGGAAAGGCGTTTGGAACAAAAACTCTCCTATTTTTCGCCCGTCCTTTCTGTGAGCAAAAATCGAACCTACATCCATCTCTAACCGACTAAACATCTTACCACCACCAATTAAACAAACCAAAACCACGCTGGTAAAATTTCAATCTCGGATGCCTTTGCTCCGCATAAGTCGTATAACCGTGGAAAAAACTAAATTCCACAGGGATGTCGAATCTGATTGCTTGCTCATTGAATTCGTTTGCAGCGTAGTATTTTTCAACTTCTACCCACCCATGTTTTTTCATATTGAACCAAGAATGTTTATTTACTACTAACGATATTTCAACCCCTGTCGTAGTTTTCCTGTCCTCCAAATAATCAAATATAGGTTTCACACTTATCCCTAAAAGCATAGGCGTTATTTTCTCATAGGCTTCCTTAGTCGCAGCCGCCCACTCTTCTTTCCAACATTCCGCCCATGTGTCATGAAGAAAAATCTTATCGTCCTGCGATAGGTAGTTCTCTACAACACCTCTTTCAATAGTAAATGGTTTATCCTTGTTACCGTTAGGCATCGTCTGATTCGCAGCATAAGATAGACTTCTAAGAAACATAGTTATAGTTCTATTTTCCCATTCCCTCTCATCGTGATTGTTTAAATGTGTGAAATATCGTCTTACTTGAACCTCTTCATCGTCGTCCTTAACCGTTATTATTTTCGTAATGTGATTGCTGGTGTTTTTAGGTCTAAAGTGCAAAGTCGCTCGTTCATTAAAATTTTGAGAAATTTCGGCAACAGTTCTGACCTTGCCCGTTTGCCATTTAAACTCTCGACTAAAAGACATTGAACTGTGACTCCTAATACTATCGCCCTTCCAACCCTTTTGTAGTCGGTTGTCTGCCAACGACAACCATGAACCTCTATCATTACTTTCACCATTTGCGTAATTCCCTTTTATTTCAGCCCCACCAAAATCTTGTGTTACTTCCATAAGATAATCTATCTTATCTTTAAAAGTTGGAGGTGCAATAGGTGGCGGATTCGGCGGTGTAAATAGGTAGGCGTTTTTAAGTTCAGCATGGTCGAGTGAGGTTAAACTCTCTTTTAGTTCCTCCCCTCTAAGACCTAAATCTGTAATGTCCCATATAGTGTGGTCTTGACCTTGACTTACTTCGGCAGACCTTATCAGCGTTTTCACCCGTGTCTCTAAGTCGCCCATCTCAACAATTTGCGACCAATAGTAATCTAATTCCGACGGTGACACCCTCAAATCAGATTCCATACATCTCCACAATTCTTTTACTCTTTCAAAAGGTTCCTGCTTCAAAGAGATGTTGAAATCCATCTCATCATCACTCAGCATCCAACCCGTTATCGGCATTTGCTCATACCGATTCCAAGTAGGAATATCCTTGAAGATTTTAGGTCTGACAACTTCATAATAAATCTCATAAGCGAGTTTATCTTCAGCATCAGGCATCCAATTACTCATGATAATCATTAAGATGTCGCAGGAAGACTATATGAACACTCCTTCTCGTTTTACACGCTAACCTTCATAACCAATGTGCCACACCGTAAAGATATGGCTGGTATTCCGTGGTATGATTCTCAATCTGTGTTGTATCATCTAAGAGGTTACAGTTTAGAGCGACCTATGATTATGGCTTACGCAGAAGGAACTCGTAAATTCTTCAGACCTATTTCTATGCCGACTACTCAAGCCGTTAAAAAGTGGATGCGTTATTTTGCTTACCCTCAAAAGCACCCTCATGTTTATCAATCCTGCCTCACCTTCGATTCAAGTAAATTAGAGAGATTAGCACCCGCCTTACCGAATGCTGCCTTGAAGCCCCCACCCCTGCGAAGTAAGAAAGAGCAACAAGAGTATCAAACTTATATTCAGGAATTCAAGAAATGGAAGGATGAAATTTGGAATGAAACACTCGACGCAGAAGGTTTCTGCACAGGTAGAGATTTAGTATGGGATGTTGATGATGTCTACGGGGATATGGATGCTTTAGTAGCATCGGCTAAAATAGCCCAACTTCTTAAAGATAAATACAAAGTTCCCTTCGTAGAAATTGATTACTCAGGTAGTAAAGGATTCCATGTAGTAGTTCCGTGGGAACACGCCAAAGTAGTTCTCAACATGACAGATAAAGACCTTTATCCCTTACAGACTTGCGCTAAAAGAACTTGGGGTTTCGTCAAAAGAGTTTTTCGTGAAGCCACAGGTGAGGAATTTCGTGAAGCCGACCTATCACCTATGCGAAGACAGGGTATTCGTAGGTGTCCCTTTTCAGTTCACCCTAAAACAATGCGTGTCTCTCTACCCCTCGCCAAGGGTCATATCATTAGAAACGGGACTGTAATTTTCGACCCTGATAAGTTTCACTTCAAAGTATGCCGATTCCCTAAAACTCCTTTGAATTACATCACTCCTAACGCTCTTGATTGGTCTGAAGAACTTCTTTTAGCATCTGCCAAGATTCAATCCGCTTGAGCATTTCGATTCGTTTTACTGTTTTTTCAAACAGTCATTTTCATAGGGTATTTGTTTAGAGTATTGAACCATTCAGGTTTGCGGCTTGGGTCTTTTTTCCATTGTGGCCCTAATCCTTTATTCATGTAACCCTTACCCCACGCATAGTATTGGCGGTAAGCCGTAACTGCATCCTCATTACGATATTCTTCAGGCATGGCTTGAGCAAAATTTGTTAAGCCATTGTTAGGTAGCGAAGGGATAGGTAATTCCGTAACAACTGATTCACTTTTATGAGTTCTACCGTATCGGTGAGTGTATTCCTTACAAAGAGCGATTGCGTAAGTTTGTAACCATATCCAATTTTGTCGTGATTCGGCAACCCATTTCGTGCAAGGATGATTCCTAAAAGAAGGCTTATATGGTGCTTTGATTCCGTAATCATGTGCTACTGTGCATAGCATTTGTGCGCTTTCTAAAATCATTTTAACGCTGTGTCGGTCTGATGCCATCTGCGCTGCGATATTAGCATCACTATGTAGGATAAAGATATTCATCAACATGATTTAAGGGCAAGTATCTTAAAAGAGTTGCGTTAATATCCAACCAGCAATCCACACAAGAAAACCTATTGCTAAAATCGGTATAGCAGTTTCCGATAAGTCGGGTTTATCATCCCATGACCTATGCACATTACCACTTTCCTAACGGACACTTTTCACCCTTCATTCGAGCCTTAGCACCAAGTATGCAACCGCATAAATTACATCTGCTGATGGCTATTCCTTTTTTCAGATGCTCACAATCTCCACATATACTCATACGCTGAAAATACAAAGTAGTATCGACCTTGCTATTCTTTTCCTTATCGTCAGCCATACTATCTCACACCTATTACTACTTTATCCTATTTTAATCGTTGCGTCGTGGCGACGACACACTTCATATAGGGTGTGGCAGGAATTTAGGATATAGGTGAAACAAAATGGCAAGTAAAACAGGAGAGGAAAATATACGATACCTTCTCGGATTGACCCCTAAACAATTCGAGATGTTTATCAGTTTGAATGAAATGAATGAACAAGATTTATCAAGTCGTGAAATTCAAGGCATTACAGGGTTGGATGCTTCAGTTATTACTCGAACTTTGGCAGTTCTTTTGAAACAAGGATTAGTCCACAGGGAATACGCTCTCCGTGAAAACGCACCACCTCATTACAGATACAAAACTGTAAATAAAGAGGATTTTGAAACCAAAATGTTCTTCGCTGTCGAAGAATTTACAAGTAAAGTGACTAAAGCATTAGGTGGCCTTCACTTTGACTAATAAAAGAAGGCCAGGCTACAACAAAAGTGTGGTAGATACTCTCGGCTCCGTAGACGATTACGGTGCTACTGCGGAATTCCCTATTCTTGAACCTGCCCTTAAAGATAACAAAGAAAAGTCTGACATTAAAGTGTTCGCTGAAACTGAAACTGAAGCAGTTTTAGGACGCTACACTAAAACCAAGGATGAAATTGTAAATTATATTGTAGAAAAAAAGGAAACCAAGTTTGGAACTCGAACTACGGTGTGGCCGCTTCGACCTTTCTGTAAATGGTGCAGCCCTGCAAGTAACAGGAACGATGATGATGAATGGACTTCAGGATGGTCTGACGACGGTGCAGAAGTTAGAATGACTAAAAGAGATGCTCGCTTAAACGGTGTCGCACCCGACAATTTCTACTCGTTCACATTAGTTGAAAGACTTGGCGAGTTATTCTGCACTGAATGTAAGCAGAATCCTACTCAAGATACGGCAGAACACCCTGTAATAACAGTCGCTACCGCTAAAAGAACTCCTACTGTCTATGATTTAGAGTCACCGCAGAAAGGAATCAAGGTCAGCAAATCCGTGGCACGATTTCCCGCAGCACTCGTTTCTTATTGGGTGGAATCAAAGTCTCTCGACGAAGGGTTGTTAGTTTTCGCCAAAGGAAAAAACCTTTACTCCATAGAATCGAATAAACTTTTATCAGAATCAGTCTTAGATGAAACGAATAACGAATGGCTTCTCGGCTTAACCAAATGTTCCAAGACACGATGCCTCCCTGCTCAAACCAACGGAACTCACATTCTCGCACCTCAAGACACCGTAGTTACTTGGAGGAAAACCGCCCTTTCAGTAGAAAACATCGTCGCCGCAGACAACGAAGGTATCACCTACACAATTCCTCTTCATCTTTTCCTCGCAAGGGGCGGAGCGAAAGGTTCAAATTGGATGGCCTCTTTAGATTATTGTGAAGGCCCATATTTCATGACTACGGATGTGTTGAACGATGAACCTAAAATGCCTACAAAAGTTCAAGCAAAGGAAAAAACTCGACAAGGACAATCTTCACTTTTCGACTTCAAATAAGTTTCGTAATCATGGTTCGGTTAAATACCCCACCGAAAGTTTTATACCTAATGGCTCCCTCGTATAGTTTGGTGAAACAATGGCGCACAGAAAAAAGTGGTATGAAGCAAGAGTAATTAAATTCCTTGAAATCGGAGGTGGCGATGGTCGTGGTGCGGCTACGGCTACTGAAATGATTGAGTATCTTCGCAATCATTGTGGTAAAAGGCAACTCCCATCTACGGGTGCTATTTCACATTCTCTCCGTGGTGTCCGTTCTTCTGAAGGCGGAAGAGTTTTCCAAGAAGTAGGTCAAGCAAAAGTAGCCCGTGGAGATTCTCGAAAGCGTGGATATATGGTTACAGTATGGGCTCTCGCAAACAATACATTTTTAACGGAACTTCGCAGTAAATACAAGCCTGTGGAAAAGCGTGAGTAACTTACTACTTTAATAGATTGTTTAGTTGCCTTCTGTATGAAGTCACCCTTAGATTGATATAGCCGAAGACCTTGTATTAGGTTGGTGAACAAATGCTTTACACCTTTGAAAGACTTACAGACCTAAATAATTCAGAAGCCACGAAACTATTGAAAAAACTTTATGCCGCTTTGGAAAAAATACAAAGCGATGAAGAAATTTCTCAAGTTAAACAAGATTTAGGTATCAATGATGCACTTTTCGATGATTTGGTGGAATTGATGATTCTAAAAGGTTGGTTGGAAATGGCACAGTAGCCATTATCTTTACAAACCCTTATACCATAATAGTCATAAGTAAGATTATGCAACCTGAAGATTCGATGCAACTGCCAATTATCTGTTTGACTACAAAAGATGGAACTGTCTACGGTGTAGGTCACACACCTTCTTATCCTAAACATATTTCTAAGAATCCAATTTATCAAGAAATCTTGAAGAACGAAAAGTCAGATTCCGATTGTCATGTTGTGAACGGTATTCACGAACAACCCGATGGGGCTATGATTGAAATCTTAACAGGTATGAGTTTGACACAAGAAGAACTCGACCTCGGTGTAAGAGCCGTAACTATGGTTAAAATCCCCAATCACGAAATCAGTTCCATTAAGGCTGGATATGTGAGAGGTATGCCTTCTACAACTGAAGAAGAGTGAAGTTCTAAAAGGTCATTGTGACCGAAACTGTTTAATAAGATTACTGCTTAGGGTGAACCATGACGGCTAATTTTTTCATCAGCAACGGGAATAAATTTCTCCTTTATGATTGGCAGCAAGATGCTAAAAGTAAATGGGAGCAAAAAAAGTGTGGCATTGTTCAAGCCACGACAGGCTCAGGTAAAAGTAGAGTAGCCCATGCAGTTATCGTTGAATGGTTAAAGAACCCTAATGGCGTGGTTACAGTAGTTGTCCCACAAATAGGGTTGGCAACTCAATGGAGAATCCAACTTGAAGAGATTTTAGGTATTGAAGTCGGGCAAGTTCAAGGAAGTAAAAAGGTTTGGAATTCTCGTATCAATGTGATAGTTATCAATACTGCTGCTAAGTTGCTTCCTGCAAAAGATTACTCTAATAAGAATCATCTTATTGTTGCAGATGAGTGTCACCGAATGGCGGCTCCTACCTTTGCTCGATGTTTCACAGCCGACCATGATGCTACTTTGGGATTATCGGCAACTCCTGAAAGAGAAGACACAGGTTTGGATGTGGTGTCAGAACTTTTAGGTGAAGTGATTTACACTTATGGTTATGAAGAAGCCTTGAAAGCGGGAGTTATTTCAGATTTCGAGGTCAGGGCTGTTCAAATACCTCTTACCGCTTTTGAGCAAAAAAAACACGATGATGCTCATAATGCCATTATATCGTTGTCTCGAAGTTTGAATGCTCGATACGGCGGAGGAAATCTTATCGCTACTTGTCAGAAACTTTTAGCGAGAGGGACTGATGATACTTCAGTCGGAGGATTTCTAAAGGCGATACGAGAAAGAAAAGAAATACTAAACGGTGCGAGGAACCGTTTCGCTGCTCTTGATTTGTTGATGCACAAACACAAATCCAATAAAAAAATGGTATTTCACGAATCCTTAGAAGATTTAGACCGCTTAGAAGGTAGATATTCTCACTTGAATCCTTTAGTTTATCATAGTAAGAAAACTGCGAAAAATCGTCGAGAGAGTCTTGCTAAATTTTCAGCCTCAAGTCAAGGATTACTACTTTCATGTAGAGCCTTGGTAGAAGGTATTGATATTCCCGATGCCGATGTAGGTGTCATGGTTTCAGGGACTCGTTCTGTTCGTTCCCGAATTCAAACTATCGGAAGATTACTTCGTAAAGGTGGTAAAGAGCAACCTAAGATTTATCTTTTTTATGTTCCTAAAACTTCAGATGAAAAGGCTATTACAAATCTCATCGCCAAAGGATTTCCTAAAGATAAACTCGCATTTTATTGTTACGATGCTACAACGCAATCAATCACTCCGACCACAGTTAATCTAAACAGTTTGAAATCTAACTATCAACCTCGTAATTATTCTCCACAACATTGTAAAAAGTGTGATAGGACTTTCAAAAGTGTAGTAGGTTTGAATAATCATCATTGTGTTCCTTTAGAGGATATGTCTTGGGAACAATTCATGAGTGGTTTCAAAAAGGATTAAAGCGTTAATGTCAGGATTTGATAATATGGATAAGCGTTTTACAGAAAAGGCTTCTGAACATTCTTTAGAAGTGGATGTTATTCAGACTGTTGGTGCAGACACTAAAGCCTCGGAAAAATTAGAGGCTTTTCGTGACTTATTCTTTGACCGCTATAAGAAATTAAAAGGTTACTTGCAGGACTCTTATGATTTTGATGTAGTTCATACCTTGGCGCACTTGACAGATAATCGGAGCAGATATTCCGATTGGAATGCAACTGCAAGAGCAATAGTCATGGTTATCGAGGCGAAAAAAACTGCTTCAGGATATTTAAGATTAGTTATTGAAGACCCCACAGGTGAATTGGATGCTATGATTGCACCTGATATTCAAGAGCGTGTCGGAACTATCGCTGTCGATGATGTTATTGCTATTGAAGGTCAAATGAGTAAAGATGGTGGGCTGTTTTGGATTAGACACGCCCTGTTCCCACACATAATTAAAAAGGAAAGAGATACGGATGGTGTTGAAGCATTATCAGCAGCCTTTATTTCTGATGTTCACATCGGAGCAAATAACTTTCTTGAAGATGAGTGGGAAAAGATGTTGAAGTGGTTGAAATCCGACGACCCCATCGCCCAAAGCATAGGTTATCTTGTGGTGTCGGGAGATATTGTAGATGGTGTAGGTGTTTATCCTAATCAAGACCACGAACTTTCGATTCCTGACCTTTACGACCAATATAAAAAGACAGGAGAATACTTTGAGCGATTACCCGAACATATAGAAACTGTAATTCTACCAGGCAACCACGATGCAGTTCGCTTGGCTGAACCACAACCTGTTCTTTCTAAAGAAGTTCAAAGTTACTTCAACTCAGGTCATTTCGTTGGCAATCCTTGTAGGTTTAAAGTTGGAGGTGTTGATACGCTATCATATCACGGTAAAAGTATCGACGACATGGTAATGAATCTAAAAGAAGCCACTTATGAAAATCCCGAAGAGGCTATGAAACAAATGCTGAAACGCAGACATCTCGCTCCACAGTGGGGTGTTAAAAATCAAATCGCTTCGGAACCTCACGACCTTTTAACTATTGAAAATACTCCTGAAATTTTCGTGACAGGCCACACACACGGTCATTGTCTTGAACAATATCAAGGGGTGCAAATGGTAGTATCTTCTACTTGGCAAGGTCAAACTTCCTTCCAAAGAATGGTTGGTTTTGAACCTAAACCTGCAATCCTTTCAGTTGTTAAATTGGACGACTTAACTTCTGTGGGTGTAGATTTCGGAGGTTGAATAATGTCTAACCCCCCCACTAACTACCAAGAAAACCATTGTTGGCAATATGAAATTCGTTTAAAAAATTTCGATGAAGATGTTAAAGCATCAGGTTTATCTCGATTAAAATTAGATGATTTGTCGTGTTCTGATTTCACATTTCAACATGAAAAGAAAGATACTATATTTGCAGAAGTTAAACAATTCATCCAAAGACACGAATGGTTAGGTAGAATTTCTCTTACTCCGACACATTTTTTCACGGCTCGATACCAAGGAATTCTCGCAGGTGTGGTCATTATGGATATGCCCGCTGCTCGTTCAAAAATGCTTGGCGAAGACACTATAAAATTAGAAAGACTGATTTCAAGAGGGGCTTGTGTTTCTTGGTCGCCTAAAAATTTAGCATCTTCGTTGATTAGTTTTTCTATGAAGTGGATGGTGGAAAATACAGATTATCGGTTATTCACAGCGTATTCTGACCCTGAAGCAAAAGAATTAGGGACTATTTATCAAGCCTGTAACTTTTATTATTTGGGGCAGAAGTTCGGTGCTAAAAAACAATTCCAAATAGAAAGCGGCAGATGGGTTAGCGATAGATATTTCCGAAGTAGGAGTGTGTATAAAAGATTAGCAAAAAAACTCGGCATTACTTGGGAAAAACATTGGCAAGGAACATCAGGAACTAAAGATAAAATACACTTTGATTTGATGCCCTCCGAGGTCGCAGAAATGATTAAAAGTGCCTCTAAAAAATATCAACTATCATGCCCTCAAAGAAAACTTTTACCTAAGCACAAATATGCTTTTATCGGAGGTCGTAATAAAAGAGAGCGTAAGTTATTGAGGTCACTTTTTGAAAGTCGAAATAAAATATACCCTTATCCAAAAGTGAGAGGCGTATAAGTATTAGTTTCATATAGCACTTGTCAAGAAATAAGGTTATGACAGAATTTTCTAAATCAGAAACCCTCCAAGTCGGTGACAACGAAATATCTCTAAGTGTAACAGAAGGCTATGGTCATAAAATGTGGTCAGACCCTAAAGGTTCTAAACACCGAATGTATCTGCACAGGTTTGAAGGTAAGCATCGCTATGATTGTGGATTTTTCGACTTCACAAATAACACATTCGAGGCTGTTAAAAAGTCTAACAGAAAGGGTGACAAAATCCAATATACTCTCGACGGCGATGGCGAAGTAATTTGCCGTTTAGCGATTGGAGATAGTTTAGAGGTTTTCGACATAACAATTTTTGAAGAAGTTGCAGTAGAAAAGGCTTCCAATAAAAGTGCGGCCATTCTTGAGTCGGGTGAGCCTGAACAAATTCTTGAACACTTGGCTTCGATAACCAAATCTAATTCAAAAATAATTGTTTCTTACGGTAACACTGTGGAAGTTAAATCCAAAGCAAGATATGGGAACATTCAAACACAATATCCTAAACTTTCTATGCAAGTAGAAATGGATGGTGGTAACACTTTAGGTATTATCGAGACTGTGGCTGATAATGTCGTAGCACTTGTGGAAAAGAAATTGACTACAATAATTAACGAATTGATTGAGTGATACTATGGATGAAGTTTTGAAAACTTTAATGGATTCAGGCTCTCCTGAAATGGCCGTTCCAGCAGGAACTAATAGGGTTCTAATTTTCAAAGACGACCCTGAAGATAAAGCACAAGTTTATTGTCTTTTACAACTAACAGACACAGGTAAAATCATGATTATAGGTCACATGAAAAAGGCAGATATGAAAAGAGTCGGTAGGAGTCTATGAGGTGATATTATGAAAGAAATACAAAACGCCAAACTTTTAATGAATGAAAACGGAATCTTAGTCGATGTTGAAGTCACGATGGAGGCCGACGATGGCGACGGCCTTTACATTGTTCATTTCGCTGCGGTTCAAGACGAAGATGATACTAATTTGAGGTTCGCTGTTCTCGCCACCACCAACCTTTCCGAGGCTAAAACTGAGGAAGATTTAATCGAAAACACCCAAGAGATTTGGTCTATCCCTTTGAATTCTATTAAGAATTTTGAAGCAGCACGACTCATCCTCGCAAAAATGGTCGCAGACGGGTTCTACTACCAAAAGACAACTTACAAATGGCCTGACCGTGAACCTATGGAAAAGGCTGACAAGCAAGATGTTAAAGAGATAGCCCCTCAATTCAATAATTTGTTAGGTATAATGAGAGATAAGCAAAACGAATTGAACAACCAAGGCTAAATACTAAGTGGCACAAATAAGGTTGGGAATCACTATGGTTAAAGCAACATTACAAATCAAAGAATCAGCAGATGAAATTACAACACTCGATGGTGAAGTTCACAGCAAAGAGGAAATCATCAGTAAAATGGATGATGATGATTTCTATTATGGTTATCTTACTAAGAATGCTTTGAGTTGTAGCCTTTTGAAGATGTTGATGAAATCACCTAAACATTATCTTGAAATCACTCAAGGTGAAGAACAGAATGAAACTCAAGCGTTGAGAGATGGCAAGTTGATTCATTGGGCGGTTTTAGAACCTGAAAAGTTTGCAGCGTTGCCCGTAGTAGATGTTAAGTCTAAGAATTCCAAAGCCTATAAAGAGGCAGTTGCACAGTTAGGAACTGTTTATACAATTACAGAAATCGAAAAGGCTGAAAAAATGGCAGCAGTTATTCACGCCAATTCTGAAGCCTCGGAATATCTAAAAGATGCTCAATTTGAAATTCCTGAAATTGCCATGATTGACGGGATTGCTTTCCGTGCTAAGGCCGATATTCTAAAAGGGAAACAAATTATTGATTTGAAAACTACAATTGATGTTAAGAAATTCAAGTGGTCGGCATACAAATATGGTTACGACTTACAAGCCTATTTGTATCTTCAGATGTTCCCCGAAGCCGAATCATTCACCTTTTTGTGTATCGACAAAGGAACTCAAGATATTGCTGTTTTTGAATGTTCCGAAGAGTTTTTAGAAAGTGGTAAAAAGAAATTAGAAGCAGGTATTCGTGAGTTCAATTTCTTCTTCCCTGAAGGTGAGGACAACATTGATATTAACAATTATGTTTATCGAGATATTTTGTGAGGGATATTTTTGCCTTCCGATTTGACTGATGATGCTTTAGATTTTCTGAAAAGAATGGGTGAAGACCAAGATATTTGGAATCCTGACCCTTCGGAACTACCTTTACAATTGACCGAAGTAAGTGACCACCAACTTATAGCACCCGAATATAGAGGTTCCAGCGGAATGTTTTATGTCACACAATCTTCTTGTGAAATCGTAGATGAGTTCGGACGGCCTAATTTGATTGGAAAATGTCACCGCCAATTGTGGTATAAGAAAAAAGGGTTCAAGAGCGAACCGTGGGATGCGGTATCTCTTAGGAGAATGACTTACGGGGTTTGGATTGAAGATGCTCTCCAAGACCAATGGAAGAAAGCAGGTATTTATGTTCAAAACAATGTTAAATTGAGGGCGCACCAATACAATGTTTCGGGTGAAATCGACGCAATTGTTTTCGATGAAAATAAAAAGCATCCTGTTATCGTAGAAGTGAAATCAGGTTATGGTTACACTTTCAATAAGAATGTGTTTGGAAAATCCAACCATCTTTATCCTGAAGGTATGCCACACATGGATTATATTATGCAAGTGATGTGGTATTTACATCTTCGTGAAAATATAGAAAAAGTTCATGGTGAATCACCTTACGCTTTGATTTATTACATCGACAGGTCTGATTGCCGAGATAAGCAATTCGTTATTGAATTATCTGAAGGCTACGAGGGTGCTGCGGTAGTAAAAACAGGAACGGGAAAGATGATTATTCCTAACCCTAATTACAGTCAAGACAATCGTTTTTGTAAAAAGGATGTTGAAGTTAATCCTGTCAAAGGATTGACTATGGAAAGAATAATTAAAAGATTCTCAGAATTAGAAAGTAAATTAAAGCAAGATGAACCTCCCGAAAGAGAATACTTTTTGCGATACCCTGAACCTTTAGCAGACGAATTATTCGAGATAGGTCAAATGTCTAAATCGAGATATGACAAATTCAATTACAGTAAAAACGAACCTATCGGAGATTTCAAATGTGGCTTCTGTGATTTCAGTGAAACTTGTTATCCTAAAGGAGCGCAAACAGATATTTCTAAAGATAGAGCATTACAAATGCGCTTAAACAGATTGACAGATGAAGAAGCCGATTCTTTTATAGCATCAGGCGTTCTACCTAATGATACGCAAGGCTAACAAAGGTTAGCAGTATCACAGTTCTATTCTACTCAGACCGAGTATGTGTTTCCTTCTGCTGGAACAAGAGCGTCTTCCATTGTGTTCAAAGCATCCTTTACAGGTTGTCCGACCACAGGAACCTTTGCTACAAGGCGGTCAAAGCCAAGTGCGTGGGCTCCGTAAAGAACAGTAACAAGTCCAAATAGTCTTTGAATGGTAACAGGGCCAACGCCGAAGTTCCAAATACTGTTCAATGCTCCACCAACAAGAGGAATACGGAATACAGCAGGGCCTCCAAGGTGGAATAATCCACCCACAAGAACGGAAGCCGCACCGACAGTCTTTACAGTTTTCATAATTGCACTCATTTTAATTCTCTCCATTGAGGGGTTATCCCTAACTATATCTGTCTGTTTGACTATAATAAGGCTTCGGTTGAACGCCGCCAAGGTTTAAGAGGTATAGAATCGAGTTTCAGCGGATTACCAAGACTCTTTCATTGTCCTGACACTTCTTCGGAGCCCATTTTCCTTCTTTCTCTAATCGGTCTTGAATATGGTTAGCAATCTTTAAAGCCAAGTCCACATCAACATTGGCTCTTTTAGGAATCATAACGGATTGTATTTTCCAATTACCTGATTTATCTTGACCCATAGTAACCTTGCTACCTGCGACATCATAGTATTTCGAGCCCATCGTGTTCGCTGCTCTTGCAGCCCACGCAGGAACTCGGAAGTTACTCATCTCGGAAGGGTCACGGAACCTAACTCGGTAAAAATTGGCAGTAGCATCGGCTTTGTGCGCTTGAATATCAACACACTCTTCTACGATTATCTTACTGCCCTTTGGAGTAACATCTTTGGTAACTTTCACCTTTACCTCGCTTGGGGTCATTGTTTCTGCATCAAAATTTTCAGCCCCATACCAAGTCCAATCACCAACAGTAGGATATTTACTTCTCCCTCGCATTCTATTCCCATCCACTCCATGAGCAAATACGCCAATTTGACCTCTTTCCATCATGTTATCAAGATGTCCCAAAAGTTCATTGAATGTCCTAAACTGTTTCACCTCATCAGGTTGAGGAATAGAAAGTGCATAAGGGTAGGTTGCATTTGCATCATACTCCGCAACAATTCTAACATCATTTGGATTATCTATCAAGGAGATTCCATACCATCGGTATCGGGAATCACCATCCCAAAAAATACCCCATTTTTCATTTTCATAGGTTTGGGATTTGGTTTTTCTCATGTATGCACCATCAGCATTAAAAGTTTCAGCCCC
>Ga0098060_1000553_pt1 | contig 16760 bp, 18 predicted proteins | sample 21_taG_FD_77063 | JGI IMG/M metagenome (GOLD analysis project Ga0098060, IMG submission 77063) | Marine viral communities from the Subarctic Pacific Ocean - 21_ETSP_OMZ_AT15319 metaG | ecosystem: Environmental > Aquatic > Marine > Oceanic | place: Pacific Ocean | collected 2015-01-19 | reverse complement strand
TGCATTGTATGCATCTGTGTTAAATTCAAATGCATCTTTTGGATGAACTCCTTCTTTTAATAGTTTAGGTAGTCCATTTACTAAATCCATTTTAGGATAAATATCACGTAAATGAAGAATCAAGAGTCTTAAACTTTCAATTTGTTTGTCTGTGTATGCGTGCCAGTACTGATGTCCTCTGAATTTATATCCTAAATCGCAAACGTATTCTGGTTTTACTTCAGTATTGACATATGTATAATACTTGTCGCTTTTCTTTGTAAGATACCCAAAGTTGTTGAGTTCAACACCGCCTGATAGTTTGGATATTTTAAAATTTCCTACTTTTCCTAGATGCCAACCTAAATAATTGTTTGGAAAACATTCTACTACAACACCATCATGTTTGGTTTTACCTTTAACATTGCTTCCACCAATACAATATTGTGTTGCTACTCGACCTCTTTTGTCTTTGTTCCAACCGGCTACCGTGTTATATGGATTGTCCCAACCAGCAGTGTGATGCAAAAAGAATCCTAATGGTTCTATTTTACCATAATCTCGTACGTACTCGTCTTTGTCTAAGTATTGACGTTCAATTACTAGCCCGTCTTTAGTAGTGTATTGTGATTCTTCCGCTGCAGCATCGCTGTCAGTATCAATACCGATAGCTTCCCATGTTTTGGTTCCAACTATACCGTCTGCTGTTAATCCGTTTTTTGATTGAAATCTGCGTACTGCTGATTCTGTATTTGCACCGAATATACCATCGGCTGACAATTCTAATGCAGTTTGTAACTCTTTTACGTGTGAGCCTTTACTGCCTCGTTTTAATAACATACTTATCCTTTAATAATAAATATGTTACAAAAATTATTACAGTAGTTCTAAATCTTTTTTATACTTTTCAATCCACAATGGTAAGTTACCTTTTGGATGCCATCCTAGTATATCTTTAGCCTTTTGATTATCAGCTAATGTCTGAAATGGTTCTAATCTAGTTTCTCCATATGTTTTTTCTCCGCCAAACATATCTGCTACTTCATTAACAGAATAATTTTTACCATTACCAATATTAAATGATTCGCCGTTTAATTTTCCTTTTGTTTGTGCTGCTAATATATTAGCATCAACAACGTCTTGCACATATGTAAAGTCTCTACGTTGATTACCATTATTTGTAATAGTTAATGGAATATTTTGTAGCATTTGTTTTGCAAAAATACCTAATACTAATTTATATGCTCCTTCTAATGCCATACGTTCACCATAGACATTGAAATATCTTAATGTACATGTGTCTAAATCATATACTTCTGAAAACATTTTACAATATTGTTCTCCAATATATTTTTGCAATCCATATGGTGATAATGGATTAGTAGAGTGGGTCTCTGGAGTTGGATATTTGGTTGCATCGCCATAACACGAACTACTACCACTATATACTACACGTTTAACATTAAATTTATTTGCATAGTATAAAACTTTTACTGTTCCATCTACATTTATTTTATTAAAATTAATTGGATCTTCTATAGAAGGCTGTACCCGGGCTAACGCAGCTAAATGAAAAACTACATCAACATCACTGAATATTGTTCTTGCATTTAAGTCAGTTAAATCTACTAATGAACATTTACAAAACTCTGCCTTGGAATTAATATTTTCTTTTTTACCTGTTGATAGATCATCAATTACTGTTACATCAATTCCCATATCAATCAATCGGTCTACTAAATTCGAGCCAATAAATCCAGCTCCTCCTGTTACTAATACTTTTTTCATTTAATAATTTTTACATTTTTATTTTTTATAATATATTTGATATATTCAATTTCATTATTAGGCGTATGATCAGAATTATTTTTATTAAATTTATATCTATTTTTACCATGTGGGGCGTGTTCATCCTCAAAATAATGCAATTGAGTATATTTAGAATCATATGTATCAAATCCATATAGATATACTTCATCAAAATGTTTAGTAAAAAACTGCATTGCTATTACCCCAGTACTGGGCCATTTAGGTGCAAAATTAACAATATTATTAATTTCTATTTCGTTTGAACTATGTATAAATTTAATATTGTTATATGTAGATTCAATATATTTTTGATTTTGTATATTCAATTTAAAGTTAGGAATAGCAACAAAAACTATTTCATATTCAGATCTTTTATCAATTCCAATTTTTGTTTCAGTTAAATGTAAATCATTAATAACCCAATAATCACATCTTGTGCCAACGTGTTGTGAAAAGTCTTTATTATATTCACTTCCATCTTCATTGTATTTCCAACGATTAAATCTAACAACTTTATCAAATTCATTAGAGTCAATACGGCTTCCTAGTTTTGATTCTAATGCACTTGGTCCATTACCTATCAATATTATTTTACTCATTATCAGATCCTTTTACAAAACACCAACGTTCATGTCCTTCTGAAGTTAAATACATTTCGAAATGTCCGGGCTTTAATTTAAAAAATTCATTTACGGCGACTCGAGCGCCTGGATATTTATGCGAATAATATTCATCAAATATAACTACACCGCCTATGATTACATTATCATATAAATTTTCTAAACAAGTAAGATAACTATAATACAAGTCGCCATCTAGATGTAATACAGATATATTTTCGTTAAATCCTGGAGTTATTTCTTTAAAGGTGCCTTGTAGTAATTTAATATTATTAAATTTATTACAAGTGTCAAATACTAATTTAGTGTCTAAAAAATACTCATTTTCTAAATGTGATGTATCTGTAAAATTTTTTGTACGATGCATCGCTTTTGTAAAATGTAATTGATCAATTTCTTTATTTTCATATAACGTTTTAAAAAACATTGGATGATCTCGATAGTCATGTTCGTTGTTATTTGTTTTTGGGAACCCTTTAAATGTGTCAATTCCATAAAGTAACTGACTCTGAAAAACGTCGAAATGCTTTGAATATATTGCAGCTGGTAGAATAGTATTGCCTCTGTATGTACCACATTCAACATACGCTCCATTAGTGTTATGATACTCTTTTAGTTTTTGTAAAATTAAATTAATATTATTTACTGGATTACAATTAATTGCCTTGCATAATAATTTAACAGTATCACAATCATTTAAATGTTGTTTAGTAAAATATTTTTTTATTACTTTCATATTATCCTATTCCTTTCCAAGTTGCACCACGTGGTGTCCAATAATGGTTAACTTCAATTGCCGGGTCATACACATAATGTTGATGTTTATCTATCATATCTTTTGCCCAATATCTATCTTCTTTACCATGTAATCGTTCATCAAACGGGTTATTTTGTAATATACTTTTTTCATAAAAACAAAAAGCATTATGGAGAAAATAACGTTGTTCTATGTTTGAATACATATCTACTGTTTCTTCTCGATTAAAATGGCTCCATATATAACGTTTTGATATTTTTTTACCTCTGTATATAGGCGTTTGGTTACCAAAAACTGCTACATTATTACTTTTTAAATGCATTTTAACACGTTCAAAGTTCATATTAGTAATTTGAGCGTGAGCAGATAATATTAGTATAATATCATGACTACATTTAGTTACACCATAATTTAAAGAATATCCCGGTGTATATTTTTTTGGCAGTACATATGTATTAATATTAGTTTTATCAAATAATGAAATTACTTTATCGGAATCATCTGTGGACTTATCATCGATGATAATTATTTCTGGATTATCAAAATGATCTATACATGATTGTATAGCATGTCCTATAAAATTAGCTTCGTCTTTGTTTCGTATAATAATACTAATCATTGAATATTTCTTTTAATGTATTATAGTTAATAGCTTGGTCTGGGTCACTTATCGATTGTTCTGGATTAGGATGTGCTTCGATTATCAAACCATTAACTCCTAATGCTATAGCAGCTTTAGATATTGGTTTAACAAAATTTCTGTATCCGGTTGCATGACTTGGGTCATATATTATAGGAATGTTTGTTAATTCTTGTAATGCTGGAATCATCATTAGATCTGGAGCCCATCGTGTACTAGGGAATACATGACGATAGCTTGGCATTCCAACTACTCCTCGCAAACAAATTGCTATATTTTCATTACCTCCAACTAAAATACGCTCGCACGCGCCTAATATTTCATCAATAGTTCCCCATGTGCCGCGCTTCAATAATACTGGAGTATTTGTTTTTCCTAATTCGTCTAGCAATGTATAATTTTGAAAATTTCTTGTTCCTACTTGAAATACGTCTGCTACTTGCGATACTTGATCTATCATCCTAGCATCCATTATTTCAGTAACAATTGGAAGTCCAGTTTCTTGTTTTACCTGTTCAAGTAATTCTAAACCAACTTCCCGTAATCCTTCTTTCCAACCATTTTTTTCTTGCAATATTGGATATGTACAAGGTTTATATGCTCCTGCACGAAATGCATTAGCACCGCATATTTTAATTTGTTTTGCGATATCAATAATATCATTGCCTTCTACCGAACATGGTCCTGCTATCTTTGTATATTTCCAATCAAATTGTTTTGTCTTATCAATTGAAATATTTAGTTTATTTTGCCTTTTAAGTGACTTAATGTACTCGTTCATTGATATTCTTTTCTGCGTTTAATAAATCTTGTTCACTATGTATATTCGTACAATTGTCTGTCATACTACCTACTCGTCTACTCATAGCACCAATTGATACATGCTCTGACTTAGTAATTCTAATTGATCCATTTCTTGTGCCATCATTGCCAACAGTAAATAAATCATCATACTTATTTTCTACTGCATATTGCAACATAGTATCCAATGGAATAGTTCTGTCAGGATGATCTGGTTGAACGCCTACTACGTGAGTATATGTATTATTTCCATATTCTTGAAATATTTTTATATACACATCCGCAACTTCACGTTCGCCCATAAAATCTTTATCTCTACCTACAACATTTACTCCATACGATTCTGCTATTAATCTTGTTTCGTCATCTTCAGTTGAAACAATAATATTAGTTGCTAGTGTGGATTGTTGTGAGTATATAATAGAATGTTCGAGCAATGTTTTGCCTGATATTATTCTTTTATTTTTGCCTACTAATCTTTTAGAATCAGCTTTTGCTGGTATTATTACAAATGCATTTATCATAACTTATTTATTGACCATTTATATGCTTTAATTTGTCCTTCGTATGTCATTCCTCCTATATGTGGAGTTACAATAATATTTTCTCCGTTATTCATTGCTGCAATAATTGGAGATTCGGTTAAATCATCAAATTCATTTTCTAATACATCTGTAGCATAACCAGATATTAATCCTAAATCTAACGCTTTTACAATATCATTTTCATTAACTATTTCGCCTCTACTGGTATTAATAATATATGGAGATTTTTTGCTATATCCAAGTATTTCTTTATTAATCATATACTTTGTTTCATCGGAAACATGCACGTGTAATGATATAACATCACATTGTTCAACCAATTGTTTTAACGTGGGGCAATTGGTGTTTAATAAAAAAGAATCATCCATTTCATTTCGTTTATATGGATCATATACTTTTACATTAGCTCCAAATGCTTTACAATAATTATACATCATTTTTCCTAATCGGCCGAATCCAACAATACCAACAGTTAAGTCTTTAACTTGGCGTCCAACAAATTTGGTATAGTCCCAATTATATTCAGAAACATGTTGTTTGCTTTGTGGTATACTTCGTAGCAATGACAACATTAGTCCAAATGCTAATTCTGAAGTAGATGGTAGTTGATTAATTAATTTATAATCATTTTTATGATGTTGTACAACTATTCCGTGCATATCACAGTAATACATATCAATATGATTAAGTCCAGTAGAACATGTATTAATTAATTTAACATTGGTACCTTGTAAAATATCTCTATCAATTTTGTATGTTTGTTGATTTGGATTACAAAGTATAGTGTCAATGTTGTTATTAACTAATAGATCTCGAACGACTGGTTTGGATGCTGTTTCATAAAGAAACACCTCGCCTTTTGTTTGTAGAAGTTCTACAATTCCTTTTAAATGAGATACTGGTGTTATAACTGCTATCCGGTTTGTTTTATTCATTATTTTAATTCTTTATGTTATGTTTAATTGGATTCATATGATGTATAGTTATTTTTAAATTACCCAACATGAAAGTTCCAATATTACCACTATCTTGTATAATTTGAGATAAATAATGAATATATGATAAATCTTGTTGTGTAAATGCGTTTCCGTCTATTTCTACAATAACGCCATTACTATGTTTTGTAGATAATAATTGTATTTTTTTACGTAAATTTACTGATGTTTTAGATTGATTTTTATTAATATAATCATCTGTTGTTCCTGACAATAACATATCTTTATCACAATAAACTGTTGTACACCATGGTTCTAGGGCTTCTAACAATGATAAATAATTATTGGTAATATATATTCCAATATCATATTTTGGATAAACAATTGGTTTCATCATAGGAGTATGATTCACATTTTGCCCCCATTTTCTAATAAACTCTAATGTAGAATTATTCATTTGGTCTTTCCAGAATTCATGTCTTTCTTCATCACCATCAAAACTACCTGCACCTCTACCTGTAAAATGATATACAAACCCTTGCCATGTTTGAATAAATTGAAACTCTGAAAGTAACATTCTGTTAAATACATCAGAGTCTTCTCTGCAAGAATGAAGTATTGGGTCATGTCCACCTAGTATTTCTAAATATTCTTTTTTATACATCATCCAAGGTGCAAATATACCTTCTGTAGTTTCATGAGACATTTTAGCATTTGTAATAAATTCAAAAAATTCTTCTTCTTTAAATTCTTCAGGATACATACCAAAGTCTTGCAACACTTTTTCTCCCCCATTAGGATGTAAAGGTGGCTCAATCCGTGTTACGCATACAACGGTTTTTTCTTTTAACTGTTTATATGCTTCAAAGTCAGCATTTTTACCTAAAATCATATCAGCGTGAAATATCATAAAAATATCTGTAGTTGATTTTTCAATACAAAAATCATATGCTCTACCAATTCCGTACAATTCTTCTCCTAGTTTAGGATTCACGTAGTAAGTTAAATTATATTCGTCTTTTACTTGTTTTAACCAATCAACGGTACCATCCTCATCTGAATCAATAAATATTATAATATCATGGTCATCTCTATAAGCATTATTTCTTATTGATGGGATACAAGTTTTTAAATATTGTAAATTTGATTTACTAGGTATACAAAATGTTATTTTATCCATTATATAGCCTTTTTTAATAATTTTATGTCATTGTCAACCATTTGCCCTACCCATTGTTTAAATGGCGTCTCTGGTTCCCAATTCAATTGTTGTTTTGCTTTTGTATGATCACCACGCAATACGTCTACTTCTGCAGGACGCATAAATTTTGGATCTTGTTTAATATGATTAGCCCAATCAGAAATTCCAACATGATTAAATGCAATATTTAAAAATTCATTGATTGAATACGTGTTACCTGTTGCAATAACAAAGTCGTCTGGCGTATCTTGTTGCATCATTAACCACATTGCTTTAACATAATCTGGTCCGTAGCCCCAATCTCGTTTTGCATCTAAATTACCCAATGTTATATAATCTTGCAATCCTAATTTAATTTTAGCCACACCATCAGTAATTTTGCGTGTTACAAATTCAATACCACGTCGTTCTGATTCATGATTAAAAAGTATACCACTACATGCAAACATATTATATGATTCTCTGTAATTTTTTGTAATCCAATGTCCATATAGTTTAGCCACTCCATATGGGCTTCTAGGATAAAATGGAGTCGTTTCTTTTGCTGGGTTTTCAACCATACGACCGAACATTTCAGATGATGATGCTTGATAAAATTTAATAGTAGGATCATATTCACGTATTGCTTCTAATATACGTAATACTCCTAATCCAGTAACTTCTGATGTATGTTCTGGCGTATTCCAACTTTCCCCAACAAAACTTTGTGCTGCTAAGTTATAAACTTCGTCTGGTTTACTTTCCTTTAAACATCGAAGCAATGAGTTTTGATCTGTTAAATCACCTTGTAAAAATGTAATTTTACCTTCCAAATGTTTTGTGTTTGTTCTATTTTTCGAAGACGATCTACGTTCGACTCCATATACTGTATATCCTTTTGTTAATAGAAAATCTGCTAAATGACTTCCATCCATACCGTTGATACCAGTTATTAATGCTGTTTTATTTGTGGTTTCCATTTTTTATAAACTTATTTATTGTGTCTGTTATTTTTACTTGATCTTGTAGTGTTATATCTAAATGTATAGGCAATGTAATTAGTTCGTCAGATGCTCTATGTGCGTTTGGGCAAGTACCATGTGCATGTTTATACATATCATACTTAGTATTGTCAATATAATGAACTCCCGGATAAACGTTGTTTTCATATAATTTACTAATTAATATATCTCTACCATTCTTTATTTTTATTTGAAACAAATGACATGATGAAATTTCAGTGTACTTGCTGTTACATATGATATCAACACCTTTTAACAATGATTTATAATTGTTTACAATTTCATTTCTTTTATTATTATCAATATCCAAATACTGTAGTTGTACTAAACCTATAGCAGCCATTACAGAATTTCCATGATATTTAAATCCAATATCTTCAACATCATATTTCCATTTATATGATCCTTCATTGCTTCTAGAATATGTATCTTTGTTAATACCTAACCAACTTAATCGTCTAACTTTTTTATCATCTTCTGCTTCTTTAAAACATATCATACCGCTATCTGCAGTAGGCAAGTTTTTCACTGCTTGAAAACTAAATACTGTACAATCAGCTTCATGACCAACATGATTTATACTATATCCCATTCCGTCAAATGAATTTTGAATCTTAGTTCCTGCCATATGCGCAGCATCTAATATTAATTTTAAATTATGTTTTTTGCATAAGGCAGCAACTTCATCTAGACGACCTGCGTTACCTCCTATTCCAACAAACAGAACAGCTCTTGTTTTGTCTGTAATTTGTTGTTCTATAGAATGTGGACATAAACATAATGTTTCGTCGATATCTGCAAATACCGGTGTTAAATTTTCATATAATATTGAATGATTTGTAGACACAAATGTTAATGCCGTTGTTATTATCTCATCTCCGTCAATCCAACCATATTTCCTCTTAAATAAATTTAAAGCTAAATGTAATCCAGATGTACCAGAATTAATAAAATGAGCATTTGGTAACCCAGTATACTGTTTCCACGCTTCTTCAAATTCATTGGTTTTATACCCCATACCAGTCCACCCTATATCTAAACAGTTTTTAATACTGTCTAGTATTTCTTGTGTACGATATTTTGGTTTAAGTACGTTTATCTTGTTCATATTCATATCCATCGATTAAAAATTCATTTGGTACATCAAACGGTTTTGTTTTTGAGTCTTGTGGTAAATTAACATTGCCCCTCCCACATTCAGTCATCCATTTTGATTTTCTATATGTATTAGATAACCATTTAAATGATTGTTGTCCAAAATATTTTGTAAATTTATATGCATTTAAATACAAAGACGTATTACCAAATGGATCTATTAATAAAAACTCGGTGCCATCTTCTTTTTTACCATATTCCAATGGTTTGTCTACATATTCAAATCCGTTAATTAATTTTATATGTTTATACCTCGTTGCTAAAAAACTACCTCGTATACTTAAACATGTTATTGGTTGATCGAACATATGTTGATTTTCTGGTCGAACATAGTCTACCCATCTATCATTTGTTTTAAGCCAATAACTAAGTCGGGCTTCTTGATCTGGATGCATTTCGTATGGATAATTAAATCCATTTCCAATTATTTTAACTTTATCATCAGCTAAATATGTTTGGCATACTTGTATAAACCCCCAATCATTAATAACCATATCGTCTTGTATACAAAATACAAAATCATCATCGTTTAACGATAAGTCATTAAATGCTTTATTATATACCCCCCATTCTAATCCTACATTTTCATAAAGTTTCCATTTAAAATTATTTTTTACTAAATCAATTGGTTCTTTATGACACGCCCAATATACATCGATACTGTCATTATTATCATTAATAAATTTTAACTGTTCTATAAAGTCTGTTTGATTTTCTTGATTATCAAATTTATCAAACCACCATCCACATATGATTATCTGCGTTCTATTCATTTATTTTCTCCTTGATTAATACGATTAGATGTTCCATCTATTATTTGTAATGGAATATAGAAATCATTTTTATCTCTATCAGGTAAACGACCATATTTTTCAATAAATCTTTGAGTACTTCGTTGTTCAATTTCTGCTAAGTTTATTGGTCTTGTAGTTAAATCATCATCTGGAAATCTACTCGCTCTAGACGCAAAGTGATAAACTATTGATTTTGATGTTAATACAAATTTAAATCCTTCATTAATCATTCGAATAAATAAGTCAGCATCTTCCCAATAAGCGGGAGCAAATCGATCGTCATTTCCTCCAATATAGTCCCAATCAGTTTTTCTAATTAATCCTGAAACGCCTTCGCTTTTTCTAATTTCAAAGTCATTTATTTCTGAAAATTCATTAGACCAATCAATAAAATATTTGTCATTAAAATTATGATGATATTCACCAAACATATCCATTGGCACTATTAATGTACCAGATCGACTATCTTCATTAAAAATATTAGGTTGTATACGATGACTAAACACCATCATCTTTTCATTTGGATATTTTTCAAATTTGTCAAGAAGATATTTATCCCAATTTTTTCCAACATAAAAGTCAGCATGTAAAAAATTTATAAACTCTGTTTTTACTTTACTAGCACAAAAATTCATTCCGCCTCCAATACCTCTTGGAACTTCATTTTGTTCTATATAATATTCTAAGTTATCATCATCGATAGTTTTTAACCATTCATTGGTACCATCTTGGCAATTTTCTGCATGTATAATAATAGGGGCATCTTTATAAAAACTATTTTTTCGAATTGAGTCGATTGCTAATTTCAAATAGTTTAAATTATTAAATGATGATATACAGTGTGTTATGTTAATCATAATGTAATCCTTTTTATTGATTCATGTGCTGGATTTGTATCCGATATTATGTTTAATTCGATGTCTTTAGATTGTAACCAAGTATTTAAATATTCCGTAGAATTAACCACCGTGTTTACTTCGTGAAAATTCATCGGCGTTGGGGCATATGCCATTTTTTCTGAAGTATCATCATATGAATGATCTTGCCACACATCTTCATATAAATCATCTCCTTTAAATTTATTAACATCGCCGATATCCCATCCTAATGTTACTATTTTCGAAACTCCTAAATATACTGCTAGATGTATAACAGTTTCATACATAATACCAGGGCCGTACATTCGATTAATTGTTTTATCTAATGAAAATTCATCAAAACTTAATTTACCTGCTTGTGATTCATTTATTCTAGACACAATATCTGGATTATGATTTCCAGTAACTGGTAACATTAATTCACATTTTAATTTGTTCTGCAATATCATTTGTGGGTGGAACTGTTCAAACACTTCCCACACTACAATGTTATTTTTATATGGATATGAATATGGTTGAAAATTTGTAAAATTTAAAACATGAAAGTCTGCTATATTAGGAATTCGATTAAATGATTGTTTAACACTAATAACTAATTCGTCTTTTAAAGCAGTTTGTAGTTCATCATCAGTATAATTTTTTAACGATGGTCCGGCAGATACAATATAACATGTTTCGCCTTTATATGCATCTTTTAAATGTAATAAACGTTCTGGAATATCTTCTAGTTGAATTATTTTATTTCGTAAATCATATGTATTTTTATGCATTAGTAATATCTTTTAATTTAGATAAACATGAATTCCAATTTTCAAACCTAATTGCTCTGTCATCTATATATGCGATTGCTCTAGGTTTCTCATAGGTTACTTCTTTAATATATGAATTTAAATTATATTTTCCAAGCCAGTCCCAAATTAGCTGTTCTCCAGTTTTGCCATTAATTAATGGTCTATCAGGTTTTACTTTAGCAGTAAAGATTATTAAAGTATATGTTTTTGATAATTCTTTTATAGCATCAATAGCTCCAGGTATAGGAGAATCATATACAGTACCATCAAAAAAGCCTTTTGAATTTTTATGTATTACACCATCAAAATCTATTGCTAAATAATTGTTATTTTCAGTTTGTTGTAGTAAGTCGTATTCTTTTATATTCATAACATATTTTCTATAGTATTAATATCTTCTGGATAATCTACTGCGTATGACACTTTATCAACCTTAAGCATTTTTACAGACATTCCTTTTTCTAAACAACGAACTATCTCGATGTCTTCTTGTTCTTCTAACGGCATTTTATTTGTGTCGTGAAATCTATTTAATTGTTCTTTATTAAATACATATATACATACTTGTTTCATTATGTTATTTCCAGATTCATTCTTTTTTGTTGGAATTGCATTTCTACTACAATATAATAGATTAAATTGTTCATCGCAAACAACTTTAGGAATTTTTTTATTGTTACAGTCTTCATCTTTATGTAATGCAGACATACAATTGATAATATGATCCGGATATTGTTTTTTAACTTCAATTGCGTTTAATATATCATCTGGATCAATCATTGGTTCATCCCCTTGTACATTAATAAAGATATCGGCATCTATTTCTTTAGCAGCTTCTGCTACACGGTCTGTACCGGTTAAACAGGAATCAGAAGTTATTATTACATTGTATCCGGCTTTTTTGACTATATTTGATATCAATTTATTTTCTGTAGCAATATATACATTTTCACTACCAATTGCAGCTTTGCAACGATCTGCTACATGTAAAATCATTTCTTTTCCATTAATTTTTGCTAATGGTTTACCAGGAAATCTACTTGAACTATATCTTGCTGGAATCACAATTACTGCTCTTTGTTTTTTTAAATTTTTTAATATTGAATTTTGATATGTAAGTTCTCCTTTTAAAGAGTCGACAACATTGATCAATTGATTAGGTTCTAAGTTAGATTGATTTAAATCTTGCATATACAATGGATGTATATGATGTTTCCCAGCCATATGATAGATAGCATTAGTTCCCCAACCATAATGCTGTTTCATTTTTGTAAATGTCTTAACAACACTAATCAATTTACTATTAATTTCTCCTTTATTAATCAATAATTGTTCAGTAGTTACATTTCCAACGCCTCTGCCCATTCCAGTTAATGTACCATCGATATACGTTGCACCGTTACTAATTGCAGATAAACAATTTGCAAATGCTAATCCCATATTATCATGAGTGTGAATTCCAGATAATTTATATTTTTTAAATAATGTAGCTACGTCAATTGGATATAATGCTCCATAACTATCTGCAATATATGTAGCCATTAAATTTAATTTGTTTGTAATATTAACATATTCTTGTATCAAATCAGATTTACAAATTGACACAGCCATTAAATTACAAATTACTTCATAACCTAATGATTTTAAAATTTTTGTTAGTTGTGGAATATAATGTATTTCATCACTTTTAGCTGCTATACGACAAATTTTAAAAATAGATGCTGGTTTTACAATATCTGTTAACAATGATTCATCGATTTTATTATTATTAATATAATCTTTTACATCAATCATAAATGCTAAATCTGCATTTACATTAAAATCAATAATTGACGAAATAAATCCATCATTACATTTTCGATATGGACCTCCTTGTTTTGGAGATTTATATCCTAATTCAATAATATCGACACCTACTGAGTCTAATGCTTTTACTAATGATTTAACTGTATCGATATCAAAATTCCAATTTGTATAATATCCACCATCCCGTAAAGTACAGTCTAAAATTTTATATTGTTCCATTCTGTATTTTTTCTTTTACTTTTTGTATTTCATTTGCATAAACTATATTTGAGTCGTCTCGAAAGCCTGTTTGTTTATCGTTAGAAACAATAAATGGGTCCATAGTTTTTGTTCCATACATCCGGTCTTCTTTAACAATAATATCATTTAGTACAAATTGCTGTATATCTTTTGTGTTTTTAAGCATATTTGCTATATCAACTACATATGTGTCATCCATTCCATAATGTCCTAAACTATCTGGAATATCGATCATTTCTAGTAACTGTTTGTTAAACATATTAAATAATCCTCCTCCTAACTTAATATGTGGAGTTGTAATTAATCTAACATCTCGAATTTCATGATCGAATACTTGAAATGGGTCTTTTAGCCATTGTTTTTCAGTTCTTGATATATTTCTAGTACTAGGATGCGAAATAACATCCCAACTAGTATCCCATAACTGAAAAATTTGTGGAGAAACGATATAATATTTATTTGTTATTTGATTTATAGAGTGATACATATAATATAATATCCACTCTGGGAATATAATGTCAGCATCTAAGTATATAATATGCGTAGTATCGTCTTGTTTTCGAATAGCATTTCTACGAACTGTATTACATCCTGTCTGTTCATGTGATATTTTATTTTGATTAATAAATGGACTTTGTAAAAATGCTAAATTAAATTTTTCAATGCAATATTCTTTAGTTAATAACGACTCTTCCCAATTAACAGAATCATCACTTACATTTAATGTAAAATCTAAAATAAATTTTTTAGGATCTATATATCTAGAAGCCCGAATTAATTGATCAATAGTCCAATATAATCGATCGATTTCTTTAGGAAGACAATGTAATACTATTTTAATCATAATTTACTATACATTTCATTTTGTTGTTCTTGACGATCGATTGTTTTATCATGTCGCAAACACCATGGTTCTTGTGTTGGAAGATAACTCATTGTACGATATCCTTCTAATACTTCATGTACTTTGTTCTTCCATTTAATTTTACCATTGTTTTTGTATACTCTCCATTGGTAATCAGGAAAATTTACCCAACCGTGTTCATTAACACCCCATTGCCATTTATCAATATGTTGTTGAGTTAAACCATCAACTGTATTTATTCTTGGAACTTTAACAACGTCAACGTTGTTGTACTGCAATACCATTGGTAGATTGTCAATCATATATGTGGATATCATTTCGTCAGCGTCAATTTGAAAAATATAATCTCCGCTACAATGCGATGTAAGTTTATTCTTCCACTCAGCAAAATGATTGTTAAACTTTCCTTTATGCCAATTGAATTCACCATTAATAGAATGTGATCGTAAATATGTCTCTATTTCTGGATCGCCGTTTTGTTCATCATAAAGAATAATTATTTCATCTTTAGATTGTTTATTAGCAATTAGAAAATTAACTAAACGTTGTATTTCTACAAACTCATTGCAAACTGTTATAGCGTAACTTATTTTCATTTATTTATAATATAGTAAATTTATGTCAATTATCCTATACTTTTTGAAGTTTTGGAAGTTTTAATTTTGGAAGTTTTAATTCTACTTGTTGAGGTATACTATTAGTTCCATTGTCGATTAAGTCTAATAATAACTCATATTGTTCTGATATAGATTTTATGGTAAAATTACTATTAACAAAATATCTTTGACGTGTAGCTAATTGTTTCCAACGTTTATAATTTTTAAGAACGTCTACTAACATTTTGCTAGCATATCCATAATCAACTGTAAACCATTTGGCTTCTTTTAATAGAAAATCATTTGCTGCAGATTCATGTATGTTAGTCATTTTACCAGGCAAAGCACATATAAATTCTTTTTTCAAAAAGTCTGTTTGGCCGGAATAATGTGGAGCAATAATAGGTTTTCCAGTTGTTGAAAATTCTAACAATGGTCTTCCAAATCCTTCTGCTTTTGTAAAGCTAATCATTGCTTTAATCTTATTGTGATTGTATAATGCATTCATTTCTGCATTTGTTAAATCTCCATGTAGCAAATACACATTAGGAAGCTTTTTCTTGTCGGCACCAAACATATCTCGTATCTGATTGATTTTGTTTTCTATCTCCCAACGATCGGTAACACTATATGTAGCCCCGCTAGTTTTTAACACTAGGGCCGGCTTAGTTTTTTTGTCTTTAAATGTATTGAAGAAACAATGAAGAGCTCCACTAATATTTTTACGATCTTCACCTAAATTTCCTTGTAACCAATGTCCACACATCAAGAATGCGTCTTTTTCCTCGATTGTATCTAGTGCTGGTACTGTAGTGGTTACATTGTTACTGTCATATATTTTATCATCAAAATATTCAGATATTACCTGCAAATTAGTAGTTATAGTTTTTCCATGCTTTGCCGCTGTATCTTCAAATGTCTTTTTAGTAAACTCACTTGGAACAACGGTTATCTGCATTTGATTGATTCTGTCAATCCATTCTGGGTTACACACACTACCTTCTGTTCCTGCTGTGACTCCTATATTGTATTGACCAACTGCTTGAAACTCATTAGGCACAGTTATCTGTACCCATATGTCTGGCTTAGTTTGTAATGGTAGTCCTATAAACTTTTGTCTCCATTCGGTAGGTATAGGATATGTAAATGGAGTATTGCCCCAAGGCATTGAAAGCAGATTAATATCCCATTCATCTTTTTTCTTGTCCATAAATTGTTTGATAACTTCCCGCGCGTGATGTCCGTAACCAGATTGTGTTGCTACTGGTGATGATATAACTACTTTTCTCATTATGCTATTCCTATGTTTTCGTATTGTTTTTCTTCAACTTTATTAAATGTGTATCT